>JAEEGL016020837.1_pt1 | contig 14244 bp, 13 predicted proteins | sample 9134231 | NCBI WGS metagenome assembly JAEEGL01 (sample SAMN16246548, study PRJNA631951) | gut metagenome | biome: gut microbiome; feature: rumen; material: fiber-attached | host: Bos | place: Iran: Karaj | collected 2018-10 | reverse complement strand
TGATCCCATAAGTCCAAATATAGCACCACTTGCTCCAACTGATGGTATTGTATTAAATGTAATTGAGAACAAGCTACCAAGTATTGCACTAAATAAATATACTATTAAATACTTTCCTCTTCCTAAGAAGCCTTCCATTTGAGAACCAATAATATATAGTGAATACATATTAAGTAGGAAATGCATTAAGCCACCATGTAAGAACGTTCCTGTAATTAACCTATATATTTCTAAATTATTTACTATTCCATATCCCAATACAGAATAATTATTTATAAAATAATTCTTATAATCAAATAAATACATTAATACAAATAAAATAGTATTTATTAATATTAAACCTATAGTAATATATGGTTTTTTTCTTCTAAATAAATCATTAACTCTTACTGCATCTTCAGAGTTCTTTTTATTAATATCTTTTGTTATCTTCATAAATAATTGAAACCCATCTTCAGAAAAATCTGTCTTTTTATTAATATCTGGAAAAGTCTTAGTTAGAAATTTAAATTTAGATAAATCACTAACATCACTAATAGATATACAATCTATATTTTTAGTACTTTCATATTTAACATCTTCATCTAAATCAGTAAATATAGATAAAGCATTTATTGAAAAAGAAAATGTTTTAAACTTAATCTTTCTCATTATATGTTTAGTTCTAAATATATCAAAATCATATTGTTCTTCATTGATTATATGGTTAGATACTATTCTTACTATTTTATAGTCACTATCCATATTTTCTAGCCATATTTCATTCTCTGCTCCTTGAAGAATAATAGGATTATAATTCTTTTCTGTTATGAAATAATGAAGAAGCTTCATAGCTAAAACATTTTTTCTATCTAATTGTTCAGGCATATAACCACTCCTTTCAATATTAACAACATATATTATAACATAAAACTATCTATTTATTGTTGATTATTCTCTAATTTTTCTAAATAATCTTGAAACTCTTTTGGAGGTTCAACTTCATAATATAATTCTTTTTTAGTAATCGGATGAATAAACCTTATACTTTTTGAATGTAAGAATTGTCCAAATTCTGTAGTATTCTTACTTTTTCCATATAATGGATCATTATATATTGGATATCCTATATATTCCATATGAACACGTATTTGATGTGTTCTACCTGTTTCTAGTTTGCACTCTATTAAAGTTTTATTATCTTTTTTAAATCTTTCTAATACTTTAAAATGCGTAAATGCTTCTTTTGAATTAACACTTGTTACAGTCATTTTCTTTCTATCATCTAAGCTTCTTCCAATAGGTGCATCAATATCTCCTGTATCATGCATTATAATTCCATCTACTAAAGCAAGATATATTCTTTCTATGTCATGTTTCTTAATCATTTCTCCAAGTAATTCTTGTGTTTTAGCATCTTTAGCAATAACCATTAAACCTGATGTATCTTTATCAATTCTGTGAACAATACCAGGTCTATTACTATCACCAACATCTTCAATATCATATTTATAAAGCAAAGCATTAACTAAAGTATGACTATAATTACCAGCAGCAGGATGAACAACCATTCCACTTGGTTTATTAATAATTGCTAAATATTCGTCTTCATAAACAATATCTAGTGGAATATTCTCCCCTTCTAATTCTTGGTTTTTGTCTTCAACTAATTCAACACTAATATCATCATTTAAACGAAGTAAATAATTAGAACTAGTTTCTTTTCCATTTACTAGAACTTTATTATCTTTAATTAGATTTTGAACTCTATTACGAGATATATCTAATTCTTTAGATAAATACTTATCTAATCTTACATTTTCTTCTTTAGCTAACATTATTTCACTTTCTTTCTATCATCCATAATCATCTTAAGTATAATTAATCCAATTGAAATTACTATATAACAATCAGCAATATTAAATATAGGAAAATTATAACCAAATATATTAAAACTTAAAAAGTCTACTACATAATTTCTAAATAATCTATCTATTAAGTTACCAATAATACCACCATATAACATAGAAATAATAATAATTTCTAAATTACTTCTTTTTTTACTAAAAACATATTTTAAAGTAAATACTAAGAAAGCTAAACTAAAAATTGCTAAAATAATAGTTCCATTAGAAAACATTCCCCAAGCAGCCCCAGTATTTCTTATATACATTAATGAAAAAAGTGATGGAATTATTGATACTTCATGATCTAATTCTAAATTACCAACAATAAGTATTTTAGATAATTGATCTATCAATATAAATAACAAAGTAAATATTATAATTTTTTTCGTCATTAATATCACCAGTATAATTTTATCAAATAAAACAAATATTATAAAGTAATATAAAAAAAAGAATAAGTTTTCTTATTCCTTTTCTATCTCTTTCTTTTTAGTACTCTTATCTTTAGTACTTAGTTTGTCGGAGTTTTTTCTTAATTTCTCTATAGCTTCATTTAAATCATCACTATTAGTTACATAACTACCTGATACGATTATATCTACAAAATCTAACTTTTTAGCAACTTTATCGTTTACTCCACCATCTACACTAAGTTTAATCTTAGCTCTTTTGGCTACAATAATTTTTTTAATTTTTAATATTCTTTTTATTGTATCTGGAATAAACTCTTGTCCACCTTTTCCTGGATATACTCCCATAATAAGTATTAAATCTATTTTAGGAAGATATGGTAATAATATTGATTCATCTGTATCTGGACTAATTGCTAATCCACATTTAATACCATATTCTTTTATTAAATCTATACATTTATCTACTTTTTCTATTTCTACAGGAACTGTTATATACTCAGTATTTAAAGATGCAAATTTATTAATAAGTTTAAATGGTTTTTTAACCATTAAGTGAACATCTAATCTTTTAGATATTCTATTACTCATTTTATTAATCATTCTAAAAGTTTTATGTTTTTGTTTAACAAATCTTCCATCCATTTCATCAACATGAAGAAAGTCTGCATTAGTATAATTTAATTCTTCTATAGTTCTAGCTTCGTTTTTACTGCTTAATACAGATACTGAAATACTTTTCATAATGCCTCCTACATATTTTTCTATTTTATTCAATAATAAATGGATTGTCTATACTTCCGTCACCTATTCTATAACCTATATTCTTTTTTAAAGATATTACAGGTCTTATTCTAATTGGATCATCAACTAATTCACTATTATTAATTGCAGTATAATCTGATACTACAAAATTTGTTGCTGTTTCTTTAGATGAACTATATGGTGTTCCAGTCCAATATAAAGAACCATTATCTTGGATATCAATATAAGAATTCATATTGTTATCCCATGTATTACCAGCAAGCATAATTTCATCAATTGTTACGAATCCAATTGGATATAAACTATCACCATTACCATAATTATCACTTACTGTATTTTTATCTAATTCTCTAGAACATTTAACACTAGGTGTTCCTTTAAATGCTCTATAAACACCTCTATAATAAGTATTATTTGAATCAAGATTCATTTCATTAACTTCTTCTGTAGTCATAGTAGTTCTATCATTACAGTAATATGAATCTTCTATATAATCTTGTTTTTTAGATACTCCATAAAACCATGCTTCTAAAGCAGTTTTTATATTAGAACTAGTATCATTATCTAAATATGTTTTATATTTATAACCAATATATTCTTGATTATCACTAAGACTATTAAAATCAAATGAATCAACATATTGATATTCATCTCTTGGTAAGAAACTAAAGTCATAACCTAAACGATATAATGTAATATAATTAGGTCCATAACACTTTCCATCTTCTCCTACTTCACCATTATAAATAATTCTTACTCCACCTAGTTCTGTTGTTCTAATAATTTTCCAACAATAACCACTAAATATTAAATTATTATTAACTGTATTATCTCCTCTAAAGAAATAAACAGGATAAGTATCATCTACAGTAGATTTTAACTCATATACTCCATATGAGTTTTCACCTTGCTCTAATGCTGTTTTAGAAAAGAATGATCCATCAGTATCATCAACAATACCATTAGAAGATTCTATTATTTTCTTTCTTAAAGAATCATAACATTCATAACCATCAGGACAATAATCTTTTTTAGTATATAATTCATCAATAGCAGCCTGTACATCAGTACTTTTAGACTTGTCATTAGAATAAGTTACATTAGTAGCTGCTAAATTAGGAAGACATGCTGCACCCACTCCTAAAACAGAACAGAATACTGCTCCTAGGAAGAAAAAAGATGCATTACTAAATAAATTTTTAATCTTAAATTTACTCATAATATTTCCCCAATTCTACATATATAATTATAATAGCAAAATATTAGTTATTCAATTAATTGACTTGTATTTAAATATATCTTTACATTTTATTACACTAAAAAAGCCTATCTACATAGGCTTTTCATTTATAAATTTAATATAGTTTTCATATCTTGTTTTAAGTATTTTATTTTCTATTACTGCTTTCTTTACTGCACAGCAATCAATGTCTTCATTAGTATGCATACAATCATTATACTTACAAGGATAATCTTTAAATTCTTTAAAAGAATCTCTTATTTGTTCTTTAGTATATGTTGTAAGATCTATGCTAGAAAAACCAGGAGTATCTACTAACTTACCCCCAAATAAAGGAATTAGTTCAACAAATCTAGTTGTATGTTTTCCTCTTCCAAGAGCAAGAGATACTTCTCCAACTTCAAGATTTAGATTAGAATCTAATTTATTAAATAAACTAGATTTACCAGCACCTGTTTGTCCAGTAAATACTGTTGTTTTATCTTTAAATATCTTTTTAATTTCATCAAGTTCAGTATTATAGAATACTTTATATCCAAGATTTTTATAATAAGTAACAATTCCCTTAATCTTATCCTTTAGTTCACTATCAGCAATATCTTCTTTAGTAATACATATAATAGGTTCTATCTTATTTATTTCCATTACAAGTATTAATTTATCTAATAGGTTTTCACTAAAATCAGGAGTTACTAAACTAGTAACTATTAAACCTTGATCTATATTAGCAACAAGAGGTCTATTTAAGAAACTCTTTCTAGGTAAAATATCAAGAATATATTTTTCTTTAGTATCGATTATACAATAATCACCAACTACTGGAGTTATATTCTTATTTCTAAATAATCCTCTGGAATGACATTCTATTATTTCATCATTACAATTAACAAAATATAAATTACTTAATATTTTAACTATTTGTCCTTCCATAAATCCCCGTCCTATTGTTTGTTTTCTTTATTTTCAGGTTTTGCTCCTTCTTCTTTATCATCTGCTTGTTGTGGTGTAGGTTTTGGTGTTACTTCTTTAGCAAGTGTTATATAGAATGTTGCACCATTAACAATCTTACCTGTTCTTGATTGTTTAATAACTGTTCCTGGAGCTACTGCATCATTTTCTTCATATTTAAGTTCCATTCTTAATGCATATTTATCAGCAAATGCTTGAATTTCATCAACTGTCCATCCTTCTCCAACGAAATCAGGATATTGATCATATGCATCAGGAATATATAATGTAATCTTTGCAGGATTTTCTTCTGAAACAATTACTTCAGTTCCTGGAGCTACATCTTGTTCAATTATTAATTGAAGATCCATCTCTGGTGTTATTTCAATCTCTTTCTTATCAATTTTTACTTGCATCTTATATAACTGTTCAAGTGTTGTTTGAACTTCTATATAATTCTTTCCAGTATAGTCTTCAATGGTATATTTATCATTCTTACCTAAAGATTCAATTAAAGTAATTGCAGTTCCTTCAGGTTTACTCTTACCAATAATTGGTTCAGTTCCAATTACTAGTCCTTTTTCAACATTTTCACTATATTGTTTCTTAGTTTCATCTTTAACTACAAAGCCTTTAGCTTTCAATGCTTTTTCTGCCTCTAAGATAGATAAATTAGAAACATCTGGTATCTTAACATCAGTATTACCTTTAAACATTGGTAAAAGCATAAATACTACTACTCCAACACCTGTTAAGAATACAAGTGAAAGAATAACAATTATTGCTGTTGAAAAATAGTTTTTCTTTTCTTTCTTCTCAATTTTCTTAGCCACTTGTTTATTATCTATTTCAGTATTATCAGTTTCTTTTACTTCTCTTAGTGATGGTTCTTTTTCATCAACTTCATGTTCAGGATATTTATACTCATATGGAGGATCCTTAGCATGTTCATCATTTAAACAGACTTTTAAGTCATTGTACATTTCTCTAACATCATCATATCTATTTTTAGGATTCTTAGCTGTACTCTTTTTAATTATGTTTTCCAAACTTTGTGGAATAGTTGAATTAATCTTTCTAATACTTGGAATATCATCTTTCATATGTTTTAAAGCTATTTCAACTGCATTCTCACCCTTGAATGGTAATTTACCAGTTAAAAGTTCAAATAACATAATTCCCATTGAATAAATATCAGATTTAATAGTAGATCCTTTACCACTAGCTTGTTCAGGTGGTAAATAATGAACACTACCCATAACTGAATTTGTTTGTGTTACTTGTGTTGAGTTTAATGCCATTGCAATTCCAAAATCAGTTATCTTTATCTTTCCATCATCAGATATCATTATATTTTGTGGTTTTAAATCTCTATGAATTATATACATATCATGAGCATGTGCAATTCCATCAGTTAATTGAAGCATTATATCAACAACTTCTGGTGGAGTTAAACTACCACGTTTCTTTAATAATTGCTTTAAAGTTCTTCCCTCTATATATTCCATTACGATGTAATATACACCATTATCTTCTCCTACGTCGTACATTTCTACAACATTAGGATGAGATAATGTTGAAGCAGCATATGCTTCTCTTTGGAATCTTCTTATAAATTTGTCATCATTTGATAAGTCACCACGTAATACTTTTACAGCGACTTTTCTATCTAAAAAAGTATCTCTCGCAAGGTATACATTAGCCATTCCACCTTCGCCAATACTTTTAATTATTTCGTATCGTTCATTAATCAATTGACCCTTAGTAAACACGCTATAACACCCTCTCCCTAAAATTCTAAATATGCTATAGAAATATTATCGGTACCCCCACGATTATTACTCTTTCTAATTAATTTAATAACTTTATCTTCTATTTCTTGTTCTCCTAAAAGAACTTTTTCTATTTGTTCATTATCTAACATAGTTGTTAATCCATCGCTACATAAAAGAACAGATGAAATATCCATATCACAATCAAAGATATCAATATCTATTGGATTATTAGCCCCAAGAGCTTTCATTAAAACATTTTTCTTTGGATGATTTTTAGCTTCTTCTGCAGTTAGTTCTCCAGCCTTAATTAATAAGTTAACTAATGTATGATCATAAGTAACTTTATGAAGTTTAGAATCTTTCATAACAAATCCAGATGAATCTCCAATATTACCAATTAAAACATATTCTTTTGTTATAATTGCTAATACAAGAGTTGTTCCCATTCCTTTGCTTTCTACATGATCTTTAGCATAACTAAATATTAAATCATTAACTTCAGTAGCCATTTCACGAATCCAGTCAACTGCTTTTGATTTTTCCATATTGCAGAATGATTCATTAAAGCATTTACTTAAATGAGTAATTACTATGCTTGATGCTACTTCTCCTGCACTATGTCCTCCCATTCCATCAGCAACAGCCATTAAATAATCACCACTTTGATTCTTAGTAATTATTACACTATCTTCATTATGAGATCTAATTTTACCTGCATCTGTTAAATAAAATGTTTTCATAAATTCTCCTTCTTGCTTCTAAGTTGCCCACAAGCGGCACTTATATTGCTTCCAAATTCTCTTCTTATTGTAACAACTATATTATTCTTCTTTATTATATCATAAAATTCTAAAATTCTATTGTTTTTGCTTCTTTTATACTGAATGTTTTCTGTTTCATTATATGGTATAAGATTAACATAGCAATTTAAACCTTTTAATAACTCACATAATTCACGAGCATTCTCTAAAGAATCATTAACATTATCAAGCATAATATATTCAAAAGTTATTCTTCTATTTGTTTTATTATAATAAGTCTTAATAGCATCCATAAGTTCTTTTAGTTTATATTTTTTAGCAATAGGCATTATCTGTTCTCTTAACTGATCATTAGGTGCATGCAAAGAAATAGCTAAATTAACTTGATAAGGGAAATCAGCAAATTCTAATATTTTAGGAACAATACCAGAAGTTGATACTGTTATATGCCTGCTTCCTATACTTAATCCTTTTGGATGATTAATTATTTTAATGAAATTAGTTACTCTTTCATAATTATCAAAAGGTTCTCCAATTCCCATTATAACCACATGACTTATTCTTGTTTTTATATCTTCTTCTACTGCTAGTATTTGAAGTAACATTTCAGCACTAGTTAAATCTCTTTGTTTCTTAAGTCTTCCACTTTCACAGAACTTACATCCCATATTACATCCAACTTGAGAAGAAATACAAATGCTTGTTCCATAATCATGAAGCATTAAAACACTTTCAACATATAGTCCATCAGATAATTCAAATAAATATTTATTAACTAATTCATCTTTTTCTATCTTAACTGGTTTTAGTTTACTAATACTAAAATCTTCTTTTAATTTTTCTATAACAGTTTTCTTCATATCAGTCATTTGATCAAAAGAATCTACTCTTTTATCATATAGCCATGAATAAACTTGAATTGCTTTGAATTTCTTTTCACCAATGGATAAAAAATATTCTTCTAATTCTTCTACTGTTAAATCATAAATATTTCTCATAGATTACACTTCCACTTATATAATTATTATAATATTTCTAAAACAAAAAAAGAAGAACTTTTTCTTCTTTTATTTATCTTTTTTATTTTAAAATTACACTTGATTCTCCACGTTCTTGACTTTCAAATACAGGTAAAGAATCAAATGTTATACCATATAGGTTTCTACCTTGTCTTTCTCCTTGAAGTTTAGATCTATTATTAGAGAAGAATTCTCTATTTTCAATAGTATTATCTTTATCAAAATAAATATTATCTATAGGTATTCCACTTTCAATTAATTGATCATAAATTCTATCACCATAATTAACATTATAATGAGTATCATCAATTTTCTCTATATAACCATTCCATACTTCTTTATGTTCTTCTGCAAATGGTGGATATTTATCCCAAATCATTCCATCTTGAGCAAATGATCCAACCATAACCATTATATCTTCAACATTAGAACCAAAATGTTCTTTCATATATTCAACCATGTCTTTAATAATATTATTAGAAGTATGAGCAATATCTGAATGTGTTATACCAATAACATCATTTTTCTTATCATACATTCTTATAATTGCACAGTCAGCAGCTGGATAAACAAGTGATATACTTCTTCCAAAATCTTCTGCTACTTGGTAGTGAGTTGATCTTCTCATAAATACTGCATCATAATTTTTTGGAACATCCCATAAAGTTCCTTCTTTATGTGCTAAATCTGTTTTATATGCATTAACTATTTCTTCATAAGTTATTTCATGGCATTTTTCAGCATCCTTTGGTTGATCTGGCATTACCATTTCATCAAGACCAGTTCTCTTAACATTACCAAAAACATAATCTACTCTTTGATTTCCAGATCTCATCTCTTCTGGATAAAACTTTGGAGATGTAGTCCATGAAATTATATGTTCTCCATTTAATGTATCCTTTCTTAAAGTAAAAGGAATAACTCCTAAACTTTCTAAAAGTTCATCATCATACTTTAATTCTTTAACAATATTCTTCATATTTTCCTCTTTCCCTTTTATTATACTATATTTATTATCATTTTTTATATACTAATAAAGCATCATCTTGATTAACAACTTGAATACTAAAATTAGGATCACTCAAATATTTTCTAGAAGCAAGTCTATAACTAACACTTAAAGGATAATAATCAAATAAGTAATTTATTACTTTTCCATCTTCTCCAAGTCTTAAATTAGTAATAAAATTTTTAAACTTTGATTCTCCTCTTCTATGAAGTGGATCACTCATTTCTTCTTGATACATCCATATATTAGATAAATTAACCAAGTCATATGTTCTATCTTTAATATAACCCAAATTAACTACATTACCTGTTAAATATTTAATATGAATACCTTCTATTTTTTGCTTCATTTGCTTATAATTTGTTTCATCTAAATAAGGATTATATTCAATTGCTTTTTCTCTTTCTTTTTTTAAAAAAGTATTTTCGGCAAACAATGTTGATTGATATACATCTCTTGGAAAAAACTTATTAAAGTTAATTGGGAATATTTTAGTTTTACAAACTCCTCCCCAAAACTCTCTAGCTTCTTTTGAAGTATAATTTAATACTCTTTCAAAAGTTTTTCTATTAAAAGATGATCTATCATAAAAGAAATTAATAAATTCTTCATAAGATAAACATCTAATTGCCGCTAACTTAAGTTCTAAGAAATATTTAGGAAATCTACTTATATCAAATGCATCAATATCACGAGAACCAAATAAAATAGAATTTAATATTTGATCACCACTTCCAATAACTGATAAAATTCTGTCATTATCTTGTAATAATCTAATATAATTTTCATCATTCATATTTTCATTTGTTACTTTATATACACCAGATAAATCATTAAATAAAGCATCTTCTCTAAATCTATCTTTAACTATTTCTCTTGCTTTTTCTATATCGTCTTTTACCATTATATGCCTCTATTTTTTCTATAAATTACTACTGAATCACTACTACCAGTACTACTATTAATTACATATTCTGAAACAAAATCTTTATTATCTTCATATACTATCATGTCATATATAATAGCCATATTAGAATATAAAATATCTAATAAATAATTTAATACTTTTCCATTTTTAGAAATTCTAAGATTCTTAACAAAATTTGCATGTCTTTCACAACAATCAATCATTAAGCCATCACCAAAACGTTTATTAGCATACATTCCAATATTAGATAAATTAACTAAGTCATATTCTTTATCTAATTTATCACCTATTCTATAGATATCACCATCAATATATTTTAATCTAACATTCCCTATTCTTTCTTTAACTAATGTAAAATTTCTTGGTGTTAAGAATGGATTCATATCCATAGCCATTGCTTCAGTAGGAGTCCATATAGAAAATAAATTTGAATTAAATACTTTCAATGGATAAGTATCTTTTGTAACTGCTTCCCAAAAACGTCTACTTTCATATGGCATTACCGCTAATAATCTATTAAATACTTCTGTATCAAAATGATCTGGTCCATAAAAGAAATTAACATACTCAGAGAATTTAAGTTCTCTAACTGCTGCTATTTTTAAATCTAAATAATACTTAGGAAAAACACTAATATCATAAGCATCTATTTCTTTAGCACCATAAAAGACACTATTAAGTACTTGATCTCCACTTCCTATAACAGAAAGAACTCTTTCACTGCCTCTTAATGCACTAATATATGGTTCAGAATTAATATTTTCATTAGTACCTTTATAGATTGGGGAATTAGACGTAAAAAAACCGATACTGTGATTTTCTTCAGATTTAATAACATCTAAAGCTTTTTTAATATCACTATCAATATCTATCATACTAACACCCCACTTACAGGTGTTATATTATACCATAAAACCTTAATTAAGTAAATAAAAAAGGAAGATTACTCTTCCTTTTTAATCATCTTCATAATGATAATCGTCTTCTTCTAAATCTTCTTCTTCAAAACTTTCTGGATCATAATTTCCTTTTCTAACTTCTTCTTTTTCCCAGTCTTCTAAATCATATACGTCCATTTCTTTTTCTAAATCTTCATCATCTTTATACATAATAAATCTCCTATTAACCATCTATTTCATCGATATCTTTATCCATCTTACTTTGGATATCTTTTGTCCTAATACCATTAACTATAACAATAATAGTACTTAATAATACAAAGAAGTAGAATGATACAAATCTATTAATAAGCATTGCACTACTTAATACTAATTCACCAAATATTCCACCAAAAATATTCAAGAATACTGTTTCACTAACTCCAATTGAACCAGGAAGTGGAATACTACAAACCATTATGTATAATACAGCTTGAGCAGATAATAAATCGATGTATCCAAATCCATTAAGTCCAAATGCTTTATAAACAAAGAATGGAACAGAATGTGATAATAATACTTGAATAAATACTCTTACAATAGATTTAAAGAATTCTATCTTATGGTTCTTTATAAATATTGCACTTTCATTATATTGAGCAAGTCCTTCTTGAATCTTTTTCTTCTTTTTATCTATATTTTTAACTCTAGCAAGTTTTAATAATTTAATAGCAAAATTAACTAGTTTCTTAGTAATTTTCTTAGAGAATATTCCAATAAACATAAATGCTAAAACTATTGAGTTTAATACTACTCCTAGAATAAACAACCATACCATTCCACCACTTAATATTGCTGGATTAATAATTACACAAAAGATTCCTACAAGCAAAATACTTATTTGAACTCCACATAACTGTAACATCATAGCCATAGTAGCACTAGGAGTAGATATTCCTTCTTTATTCATATAGTAAATTTCAACAGGTTGCCCTCCTGATGCAGCTGGTGTAATAGCACTAAAAAAGAAACAAATTAAAGTAAATTTAAGTGCTTTAAATATTGAAATATTCTTTTCACCCAAAGCTTTTAAAATACATTTAATATTAAATGATTCCGATAAATAAACTCCAAACATCAATAATATAGCTATTAATATATATACTGGATTAACAGATTTAATAGTATTAATAAGTTCATTCATATCTTGATCTTTAAAAATAAAAAAGTAAGTTATTCCAATTAATAATAAAAAGAATATTAAATTTCTAAGCATTTTTAGATTAGTTTTTTTCCTAATCGTCATGTCTCTATATCTTTCCATTAAAGTCTCATCCCTTTTCACCTAGATTATAACATATTAATAAAAAAAGACTAGATATTTCTAGTCTATTTTTTTAACTAATTATATAACTTACGAAGATAAATTCCACAACTTGCAAACCCTATTGTACAAATAGTAAGCATATTTAAATATGAAATTATTTTATCACCAGTTTCTGGATTATTTATATTATCTGAAATTGTATTACCTACTAATACATATTGACTTAAATGAGGTATAGTTCCTACTAAATAATCACCATCAATAGTTAATTCAATTATATTTTCAATAACTTGATTATCACTTATATATAAAAGTTTAAATGAATTATAATTCTTCATATCATCAGTTATTTTGATTCTAATAGTTAAAGGTCCTTGAGCAATATTATGTCCATCAATTTTATCTACTACTGATATTTCAAAAAGTGAAATTAAAGTTCCTTCTTGAGATGCAAGTTCTTTTATAATACCAATTGCTTCATCATATACTTCACTTGTAATTCCAGCCATTTCAATAACTTCTTCTTTTGTGTAACTTAAGTAATCAACAATTGTTAATTCATATTCTCTATCTGGTATTTCATTAAATGTAATACTATTTCCATTAGCATCTTCTACAGTATAACTTTGAGTCTTATCATCTTGGTTTTCTTGCTCTTCTTGATTGTTATTTTCATCTTCACCTTTAACAGCTAGAGCATATGTTGAGAAACTATTTGTTTCAAAAGTTATACTATTATTTTTTTCATCATAAACAGTTTCAATTATTTCATATTCTAGTTTATCACCATTATGTTTTTCATGAACTAATACAACATCTTTTCCAGACATATCATCTTTAAGTTCTAAAGTAATTGTAGCTTTATCTTTTAAATTATTTACTTCAGTATCCCAAGATTCATAATTGTTATTAGCATCTTTTTTACCACCTTTATATATAGCATTATATAAAGATATATCCATGTAACTATCTATTTCAAAAGTTCCTTCATCAGCTTTATTAACAAAACTTTCTTCTCTTGTTGGTGACATACTTCCAATATTAGATACTTCAAGTTTTAAAGTTCCATTTTGTACTTTTTCAGTAGTATTGATATTACCATTAGTAACATTTTCAGAAGTTGCTTGTACTATATTTCCTTCTTCAGTAAAATGTGCTCCTAAATGCCAGTTACCTCCACCAATTTCAAAAGTATAAATTCCTGGTTCTTCACCTGGTTCAAATGGTGTTCCATTTAAATCAAATGAAGTTAATTGGTATCCTTCATCTGGTATTAATCTTAAAGTAAGAATTGTTCC
>JAEEGL013715981.1_pt1 | contig 14244 bp, 11 predicted proteins | sample 9134231 | NCBI WGS metagenome assembly JAEEGL01 (sample SAMN16246548, study PRJNA631951) | gut metagenome | biome: gut microbiome; feature: rumen; material: fiber-attached | host: Bos | place: Iran: Karaj | collected 2018-10 | reverse complement strand
GCTCACGGACATTCAGAGAACGTTCTTAAGTGCCTTAGAATGATCAAGGAGAAGTTCCCGGATCTTCAGGTAATCGCAGGTAACGTTGCAACTGCAGAAGCAACAAAGGCTCTTATAGAGTCTGGCGCTGATGCTGTAAAGGTTGGTATCGGACCTGGTTCTATCTGCACAACCCGTGTAGTTGCTGGTATTGGTGTTCCTCAGATCACAGCTATCATGAACTGCTACTCAGTAGCAAGAGAGTATGGGGTACCGATTATCGCTGATGGTGGTATCAAGTATTCTGGAGATATTACAAAAGCTATCGCAGCTGGCGGAAGCCTTGTAATGATGGGTTCAATGTTTGCAGGATGTGACGAGGCTCCTGGTGATTTCGAACTCTTCCAGGGTAGAAAATATAAGGTTTATCGTGGAATGGGCTCTATCGCAGCTATGGAGAACGGATCAAAGGATCGTTACTTCCAGGAGGGCGCAAAGAAGCTGGTTCCCGAAGGTGTAGAAGGACGTGTTGCTTACAAGGGCACAGTTGAAGATACAGTATTCCAGCTTATAGGTGGACTTAGATCCGGTATGGGTTACTGCGGATGTGAGACAATAGAGAAGCTGCAGGAGAACGGTCAGTTCATCAAGATGACAAGCGCAGCTCTTAAGGAAAGCCATCCTCATGATATTCATATCACTAAGGAAGCTCCTAACTACAGCGTAGACGAATAAGTTAAGGAGGCAGGTTTTTTGGAAGACTCCCATAAAAACTCTGCAAATTCAATAAAAATTCATGAAAGAGAACTTCTAAGATGGCAGAGTAGCTTCTCTGCCATAGCAGGAGTTTACTTGTGCTGTCTGAATAGCAAGGGTGAGAAGATTTCGGATTTCTCCGGGAATCCGCTTGAAGTCTTAACTATCAAAAAAGCTGTTTCAGACGTTCATATTCAAAATATTTTTCAGCGAGTAACAGAGGGAGATTTGGAGGATCAGGCGGTTGAAAGAACCACCATTCCAAATCTTCGTGTTGCAGCTGTCGCAGCTAAGGTCGACGGAAAAACGCAGCTTGTCTGGATAGCATGTGCCGTCCTTAAGGATGTGGTGTACGAGCCAGATCTTTACGATCAAAAGCCTATAGAAGATTTTTCCTTACAAACAACTGAAAACAAGTTTTATGACTCTTTGGATTTCCTCAGAGTTACCAGTATCTCTCTGGTTCGTGCGCTAAAAACCCATGATGATGCGGTTGCTTCAAGTGCAGAGAGCTTTAAAAAGCAGGAGGATTACAGATTATCCTTCCATCGTGCGGAGATAATGACAGAGATAGTATCTCTTCTTGATAGTGATGAGGAGATAGAGGATATCATGTCACTTATCCTTACCAAAGTGTGCGATTATCTCCAGATCAGTAATGCTTTCATCTGCCGTATGCATGATGAAGACAACCTGATGGACATAGTGGTTCAGTGGAACAGTATCAGCACAGAGGAACTGTTTAGCGAAACTAAGGATATAGAGAAATGCTGGTTCCTTGGAAGACCTCAGGTGATTGCTGTATCCGGAAGTACAACCATGAACTCCGGAGAAAAAGAGCAGCTTGAGGATATGGGCATATATGCTGTTGTTTCAGTGCCTATAGTCATTGCTCATAAAATTCCTTTCTATGCATGCTTTGCTGAGACTGGAGAGGACAGGGAATGGTTTGTAAATGACATCAAGTTTATAAATGACTCCATCAGAATTCTCCAAAATATAATAACTAAGAGAATTCAGCGAAACTCAATCGCCAGCTCCTTCAATTCACTTGAGGCTGTGCTTGATAACGTTGGTAGTTCAATTTATGTAAGATGCCTTGAAAATGATGAGCTTTTGTTTGCTAACAGAAGTTTGAGAAAGCACTTTGCGACAGAACTTCAGGATAACAAGCTAAAGGACCTTTTTGAGACAAATATTCCACCTAAAAGCCACAGTGGAAACTATGAGATTTACTACGAAGAGAAGGATAGATGGTACGACCTTTACTACACACGAATTAAGTGGGTGGATGGAAGACTTGTTTCCCTTTGTGCGATATATGAGATCACTGAGAAGAAGATATATCAAAAGCGCATAGAGCAGCAGGCTTACACAGATTTCCTCACAGGACTTTATAACAGAATGTGCTGTGAGAGAGACCTTGTTACATATATTGATAAGGCAAAGAAGAGCGATTCCAAAGGTATGCTTATGTACCTCGACCTTGATGATTTCAAGAAAATCAATGATGGTCTGGGACATCAGTATGGTGATGTGCTTTTGCAGGATATTTCCGCTGCCCTTAAGAATACCGATGGAATACAGGATTCCTGCTATAGAATGGGTGGAGATGAGTTTGTAATAATCGTCCCGCCAGAGAATTATGACAAGGTTGAAGGCGTACTTGAGAATATAAAAAGAGCATTTGCTACACCATGGTATCTAAAAGATGGAGATTACTACTGCACCATGAGTATGGGTATAGTTGAATTTCCAACGGATGGTGACACGGTAGAAGAGCTTATCCGCAAGTCGGATATTGCGATGTATGAGGCAAAGAAGTCTGGTAAAAACAGGATTTCCCAGTACTCAGAGAGTATAGATGCATCTACAATTCGTAGATTGGATATGGAAAAGGCCATGTATAAGGCAGTTGAGGATAACTGCAACGAATTTGAGGTCCACTTCCAGCCAATCATGGATATAACTGGTGATAAGCCAAAGCTTGTAGCTTCCGAGGCTCTTATCAGATGGAACAGTAAACTACTTGGAAATGTCAGTCCGTCTGAGTTTATCTCACTTGCTGAATACCTTGGACTTATCAATCCTATTGGTGAGCACGTGATAAAGCAGGCAGCTATATACTGCGGAAAATGGAGCAAGAAGCTTAGAAGAAAGATAAATGTCCATGTGAATATGTCTGTTGTTCAGCTGATGCAGCCGGATATAACAGATATCATTGATTCTGCAATTAAAGACGCAGGCATCAAGCCTGATCAGATTGTGCTTGATGTTACTGAAGCACTTACCATGAATAATACCGAGCGCACCAAAGGTGCGGTTAATAAGATAAGCGCAATGGGCGTAAGACTTTCACTGGATGATTTTGGAACTGGCTACAGCTCCATCAGCGGACTTAGGGCGTATCCTTTCGCCTTTGTGAAGGTTGACAGAACAATAGCGGCAGAGCTTGAAAAGGAGGTCTATGCTAAATCTCTGGTTCTTTCGCTTATGGACCTTTCGGGTGCTCTTGGAGGCAAGGTGTGCGTAGAAGGAATTGAGGATGAAAAGCAACTGGACATCTTAAAGGAAAATGGAGTTCCCTATGCTCAGGGCGAATATTTCTCCCGGGCTCTTTCTGCAGAAGAATTTGAGAAAAAATACATAAAGCTTTCATGAAAAGACTAGAAAGTAGCGTGAATCTATATTGACATTTATGTTAATATGGTAGTAGCGAAAATATTTTTAGATTGGAATTTTAGGAACATGTCAGAAGAATCAAGAAACTTTATTGAACAGGAAATCGACAATGATTTAAAGGAAGGCGTTTACGATCACGTACAGACCAGATTTCCACCTGAGCCCAACGGCTTTTTACATATCGGCCATGCAAAGAGTATTCTTTTAAACTATGGCCTTGCTAAGAAATACAACGGCAAATTCAACATGAGATTTGACGACACCAACCCCACTAAGGAGAAGTCCGAATTTATGGATGCCATAATTGAGGATGTTAAGTGGCTTGGTGCAGATTATGAAGACAGACTTTTCCATGCATCTGATTATTTTGATGAGATGTATGAGGATGCTATAAAGCTTATAAATAACGGTAAGGCTTATGTTTCTGAGCTTTCAGCTGAGGAGATGCGTGAATACAGAGGAACACTTACAGAGCCTGGTAAGAACGATCCCAACAGAGACAGAAGCATTGAGGAGAACCTCAGACTTTTCCAGGAGATGAAGGATGGAAAATATGAGGATGGAGCTATGACTCTCAGAGCTAAGATCGATATGGCATCTCCTAACATCAACATGCGTGACCCGATCATTTACAGAGTGGCACACATGAGCCATGCAAGAACAGGCGATAAGTGGTGCATCTATCCTATGTATGATTTTGCTCATCCTATCGAGGATGCTATTGAGGGAATCACACATTCTATCTGCACACTTGAGTTTGAGGATCATCGTCCTTTATATGACTGGGTGAAAATTGAGTGTGGTTACACAAATCCTCCTCGTCAGATAGAGTTTGCAAAGCTTTATCTTAAGAACGTAGTTACAGGAAAGAGATATATCAAGAAGCTTGTTGAGGATGGAATTGTTGATGGATGGGATGATCCCAGACTTGTATCCATCGCAGCTCTTCGCCGCAGAGGCTATACTCCTGAGTCAATTCAGAAGTTTGTTGAGCTTTGTGGTGTAAGTAAGGCTAATTCAACAGCTGATTATGCAATGCTTGAGTACTGCATAAGAGAGGATTTGAAGCCCAAGGCAAAGAGAATGATGGCTATTCTTGATCCGGTTAAGCTTGTTATCGACAACTATCCGGAGGGTCAGGTAGAGATGCTTCCTGTTGAGAACAACAAGGAAAATCCTGAGCTTGGAAACAGAGAAGTGCCTTTCTCAAAGGAATTATGGATTGAACGCGAGGACTTCATGGAGGAGCCTCCGAAGAAATACTTTAGATTATTCCCTGGCAATGAAGTGCGTCTTATGAACGCTTACTTCGTAACCTGCACAAGCTGTGAGAAGGATGCTGATGGTAACGTAACAGTTATCCACTGCACATACGATCCTGAGACAAAGGGCGGAGACAGCGCTGATGGACGTAAGGTTAAGGGAACAATTCACTGGGTATCTGCAACTAAGTGCGGAACTGCTACAGTGAGACTTTATGAGAATATCATTGATGAAGAAAAGGGAGTTTATAACGAGGATGGTTCACTTAACCTTAATCCCAATTCAATCACTGTGATAGAGAATGCAAAGCTGGAACCCGAGCTTATGGAAGCAAAGGCTTATGATAAGTTTCAGTTTGTGAGAAACGGATTCTTCTGTGTAGACAGCAAGGATTCTAAGGATGGTGCGCCAGTATTTAACCGCATTGTTTCATTAAAGAGTTCTTTTGTTTTACCTAAGTAACTTGTAAACGTTCTTAAAACCGTAACTGTTTTCAATATCTTACGAGGTGGAAAGATGGGATTTTTGGATGGACTTAAGAAGTTTGGCTTGGGAGCTTTAGAAGATGAGGAACTTTATGAAGACCCCAAAAAGAAGGTAATCGAGAAAAAGGAGGAGCCCAAAAAGCAGGCACTTCCCATAAACGAGGAGACGCTTCTTTTTGACAAGAAATATACTTGTCCTATCTGTGACAAGGAATTTACCGTAAAGACGGTCAGATCTGGTAAAGTTCGTGTAAAGAGCCAGGACATAGACCTTCGTAATACTTACAGTGAGATTGATCCTGCTAAGTATGATATTGTTACCTGTCCTAATTGTGGGTATTCTACTCTTGCAAAATATTATGGTAATCTCACAAAGTTCCAAATTGATGAGATAAAGAGCAGAATCAGCACCAATTATAAGAAACAGGAATTCTCTGGAACAACATATAGCTATGAGGAAGCTCGCACGAGATATGAATTAGCCATTGCTACAGCTATGGTTAAAAAGTCAAAGAACTCTGAGAAGGCATACCTCTGCCTTAAGATGGCATGGCTTATCAGAGGAGAAAATGATCATCTTGATCCTGAGGATCCTCAGTACGAAGAGAAGAAAAAGAAAAATCAGGAAGAGGAAAAGGAGCTTCTTAAGAAGGCTCTTGATGGTTTCGTAATCGCAAGACAGAGTGAGACACCACCTATCGCAGGTATGGATGAGCTTACACTGGACTACCTGATGGCAGCTATTGGCCTTGAGGTAGGCGACTATGAACTTTCCAATAGAATGATAGGAAACATTATTACTTCAAGAACAGCTACATCGCGTCTCAAAGATAAAGCCAGAGACCTGAAAGAGAAGGTAGCTGAAGAAGTTAAAAAGAATCCGCCTGCACAGTAAGCAGAGCCCAAATAACAACAATAAAAAATGGGCGAAGCTCTTTAAAGAGCTCCGTCCATTTTCTTTAAATCATTGATATCATCATCTTCATCATCGAAGAATTCTTCTGTTTTTTCAGGAACAGATGACTCTTCATCTTCTGTATCGTCTTCTGTATCAGCTTCTTCATCAGAACCAGATCCATCAAGACTTACATAATGACGACCCTTAGCTGCCTTGAGCTCATCATCGGAATCGTCGATGTCATCGAAATCGTCAAACTCATCGAAATCATCCTCGAACTCAGCATCTCTCTGAGTAAGATAATAGTAAACACCTGCTGCGGCAGCACCTGCAGCGGCTGCAAATAGAACAATTTTTCCAAAGCGCTTTGCCATTTAATAGACCTCCTCGCAAGAGAATTTCATGTTGCACATAATATTTTAGTACAAAATATCATATATGGAAAGCGTCTAAGGTTAAATCATTGAAAAAAAGTCGATAGAATGATATATTTAAATGGACTAATTCGGTCAATCAAAGGAGAAAACGTTTTCGATGAATGAAAAGTTTTTTGATCTGAAGAAAGAAAAACAGGATCGCATCATCAATGCTGCGCTGAAGGCCTTTGCCCTTGGCGGTTATATGCATGCAAGCACTGATGATATTGTCCGTATGGCTGGAATTAGTAAGGGATTAATTTTCCATTATTTTGAAACAAAACTGGGACTATATCAGTTTGTTTACAACTACAGCACTCGTGTTATCAACATTGAACTTGCGACAGGAATATCAAGGGATATCACCGACTTTTTCTCCATCAGGCTTGAAATTGAAAAGGTTCTTTCGACTTGTATGAAACAATATCCGTATATTCAGCTTTTTCTGACAAGGGCAGAGAATGAGACTACGCCGGAAGCAGCGACAGCAATTCTTCTCACCAGAGAGAGCTTTGAACAGACTATAAGGGATATTTTAGACAGAGGAGACATTACCAGATTCAAAGAAGGCGCTAATTATCAGCTTATAGAAAATATAGTAAGTATGACATGCAGAGGAATACTTGAAAGCAAATTTAGAGAAGGCGATTTTTTAGCAGATGATTATTATGATGAGGTTGTGGAGTATTTGGAGATGCTTCGTGAACTTACATACAATTAGTCAGATAAGGAGGCTAAAGCATGGGAAAATTTGTGGTAGCAGGTATTACACAGGTTGAGACTATTGTCAGAGTGGATAAGGTACCGATTACTTATACTCCTCTTACAACAGAGATTAACTCAATCTACACCGGAATCGGCGGAGATGCTTACAATGAAGCTCTTGCGCTTAGTTGGCTTGGTGATGATGTTGAGTTCATGTCCATCATCGGTCGTGACAAGAATCCGGAAGAACTTAATCCTCCTGGAAATGAGTTCAAGATTTCGACTAAGTACGTTGTACAAATGATGGAAGAAACACCTAACTGCGTGATTTTGTATGATAAGGATCGCAAAAAACAGATCTTTGAGGATATCAAGGATCTGCGTGACAAGGTTTATGACATGTCCATGTTCCCTCCGCTTGCCGGATGGGCAGATATGGTAGTTCTTGCTAATGCGAATTTCTGCAGACCTTTCGCAATTGCAGCAGCAGAACATGGCAAGAAGGTAGCTGTTAATATTCGTAACTTCTCACGTGAGAAGGAGAAATACAACAGAGATTTCCTTGATGCTGCGTCAATTCTTTATTTCTCAGACGATCAGCTCGAGGAGGATCCCTATGATTTCATCAGGGGAATAAGCAAGACTTATGGAACTGAGATTATCATCATGGGTCTTGGTGCAAAGGGTGTTATCCTCTTTGACAAAGCTGGCGGATTCTTAGCTGATTACAAGACAGTTAAGACAAACGAGATTGTAAATACAGTTGGCGCCGGAAACGCACTGTTCTCATGTTTCCTCCACTATTATCAGGAGACAGGAGATTCAGTTAACGCTATTAAAAATGCTCTTTTGTTCTCATCCTACAAGATTGGATATATGGGAACTTCAAAGGGCTTCATGACCACAGATCAGATGGAGCAGTGGCGTAACCTCATTTGGGGTATTCGTCCTGATGGCCTGTAATAATTCTGGTTTGTGTTCAGAGTATAAATAAAAGGACAAAAGGTGATACTAAATGGCAAAAAAGGTAAAAAACAGTAGAAGGTGTGGTGTTCTTATGCCAATTTCAAGCCTTCCCTCAAAGTACGGTATTGGTACTTTTTCAAAAGAAGCTTATGAATATGTGGATTTCCTTGCAGATGCTGGACAGAGCTACTGGCAGCTTCTTCCGCTTGGACCCACAAGCTATGGTGATTCTCCCTATCAGTCATTCTCAACTTATGCGGGTAATCCTTACTTTGTTGACCTTGAGAAGCTGATAGAGGATGGTCTTTTAGACAAAGCTGAGGTTGAAAAGACAGACTTTGGCAAGGACGAGGAAAAGGTTGATTACGCCAAACTTTTCAAGTACCGTTTTGAAATCCTTTATAAAGCCTATGTAAATAGTGGTCTCTCTGAGCAGAGCACAAAGAAGCCAGATCCTGAATTCAAAAAGGATTATGACGCTTTTGTAGAAGAAAACGCTGACTGGCTTGAGGATTATGCACTTTATATGGCTCTTAAGAGACGCTACGGCGGACTTAGCTGGATAGAGTGGCCTGAAGATATCAGACTTAGAAAAAAGGAAGCACTTGAAGAAGCTAAAAAGAAGCACGCTGAGAGAGCAGGACTTTATAAGTTTATCCAGTACCTTTTCATGAAGCAGTGGTTTGAGCTCAAAGCTTATGCAAACAGCAAGGGCATAGACATTATTGGTGATATTCCGATCTATGTTGCCTTTGATTCAGCTGATACATGGGCAAATCCTGAGCTTTTCCAACTCGATGAGAAGAATCTTCCGGTAGCTGTTGCAGGATGCCCGCCTGATGCATTTAGTAAGACTGGACAGCTATGGGGAAATCCTTTATACAGATGGGATTATCACAAGAAGACAGGCTATAAGTGGTGGATGAAGAGAATCAAGAGCTGCTACAAGCTTTATGATGTTGTTCGAATTGATCACTTCAGAGGTTTTGATGAGTATTATGCAATTCCTTTTGGCGAGCCTACAGCTGAGCATGGCGCATGGCAGAAGGGACCTGGCTATGACCTTTTCGATGTTATGAAAAAGGAAATGGGTAAGGTAAGAGTTATCGCTGAGGACCTTGGTTATCTCACACCTTCAGTTATCGCTCTTGTTAAAAAGACAGGCTTCCCTGGAATGAAGATTCTTCAGTTTGCTTTTGATGCAAGAGAGGAAAGTGATTACCTGCCTCACAACTATACTCAGAACAGCATAGTTTATACAGGAACACATGATAATGACACAACTCTTGGATGGTACAACACTATTCCGAGAACAGATAAGGCTTTTGCCAAGAAATATTTGAATATCAGATCCAATAAAAATGTGGTTTGGGAGTTTATTAGGGCTACATTCGCCAGTGTTTCAGATACCGCCATTATTCCCATGCAGGATTATCTGGAGCTTGGCAGCAGTGCCAGAATCAATACCCCTTCCACACTTGGAAATAACTGGACCTGGAGAATGAAGAGCGATGCTCTTTCAAAAGAGCTTGCTGAGAAGATGCTTGATCTTGCAAAGACTTACGGAAGAAAAGTAAATGGCTAAAGTTACAATTGTTGATGTGGCAAAAATGAGCGGTGTGGGGGTAAGCACTGTTTCAAGAGTAATAAATGGCCACGTTGATGTTAGCGCAAAAACCAGAGAAAAAGTACTTTCTGTAATAAGAGAAACTGGTTATGTGCCAAATGATAGTGCCAGAAATCTAAAGCGCACCGATGCCAAGTGCATCGGTGTACTTATAAAGGGTATTACCAACCCCTTTTTCTCACCTATGATAGATATCATAGAAAAAGAAATTGACAGACAGAATTATGCGCTTGTGCTTAGACATGCTTCTCCTGATGAGGATGAGGCTGATGTAGCATTAGAGCTTGAAAATGAAAAGCGCTTAAGAGGAATAATCTTTTTGGGCGGTGGCTCAGAGCAGTCTAAGGAAAAGCTTAGGGATTTAAAGATTCCTGCAGTTTTTTCTACCATTGGAGCGACTATCCTCGACAGAGATGGTAATGCGGAGTATTCAACAGTATCTGTTGACGATAGACTGGAAGCCAGGCACATAACTCAGTATCTGATGAATCTGGGACACAAAAATATAGCGATTATCACAGAGGCCAGGGGAAGGCGTTCGGTTGGACATTTAAGACTTGAAGGCTACAGAGATGCATTTGCCATAAGACGTGAAAAGGTAAATGAGGATCTGGTCTTTTATGTTAACCAGGATATGGAACACTTTTCTCCAGAAAATGGATATCGCACAACTCAAAGAATATTGGCATCAGGCCAGGACGTTACAGCTATCTTTTGTGCAACAGACCTTTTGGCTATAGGTGCTATGCGAGCAATAGCTGATGCAGGACTTCGCGTGCCTGAGGATATTAGTGTTTGTGGATTTGATGGAATGGAATTAGGAAAATATTCTAATCCGAGACTGACGACTATCAGTCAGCCGCTTGACCAGATTTCAAAAGAGACGGTTAAGCTTCTTTTCGATCTAATAGAATCAAGGAGCAGCCACAGACATATAGTTTTTCCTGGTGAGCTCATAATTGGTGAGTCCACTATGAAATGCCTGAAATCATGATTTTTGCAGTATCTGTTAATTGAAATCAGAAAAGCGCTGAATGAGGGTTTTATGAAGGCTACTACTTTAAAAAAACTTGGGGCAGCAATTATATCAGTATTGATGGTGACATCGTGTGCTTCGTGCGGCTTTTTGGAGCGCAAAGGCACAGACGATATGGCAGAGCATGCAAGTGATCCTGACTATATTACCTGTATGGTCTGGGATAGAGATAATCTGCCTGAAGGAAAAACCTTTGATGACAATGCGCTGGCAAACTGGATCAGGGAACAGGTTCTTGAGGACTGTGGAGTTGAAGTTCACTTTATGGATGTGCCAAGAGCTGATTCAGATTCCAGAATACAGAGAATGGTGGATGACGGTACTGCACCGGATATCATTTTTACATATTCCTCGTCCCTTTTTGGATATATGACAAAACAGAGTAAGGTTTCTGATCTGACAGAAGCCATAAAGAACGAGGGAGCGAATATCCAGGAGTATGTCGGTGACGTGCAATATATGGGAACCTATAACGACAGGCAGGTCGCGATAATGGGGCATAGAGAATTCAAGCTTCCAAGACATGTCGCTTATATTCGAGCTGACTGGTGTAGAGCACTTGGAATGGATATTCCTTCTACTAAAGAAGAACTGATAGCATACCTTTATGCAGTAAAAAAACAGAACCCCGGAGGAGTGAAAAATGTTATTCCCTGGGCTATGGGTGGGGATGTAAATTCTGAAAGGTTTTACCAAAACTTTGTTACTTCTTACGTTTCAGATCTATCTGAAAGGGATGCATTTATCTATTCAGAGAGATTTATGATTCTTGCTGACGGCGCTGACGAAGGTCTGAGGACTCTAAACAAGCTCTATAACGATGGAATTATAACTTTGGACTTTACGGCTGATTCGGATAATTCGGATTATTATAAAGCAATAAAGGAAGGCAGAGCAGGATTTTTTGTAGATGATAACACTGCGCCTTTTAGTTCCATAGAGGAACTAAAAAAGAGTGATCCCACAGCTGACGTGCAGCCGGTTTTGTGTTTTGATATCCCGGGTGGCGGTTATAGAAATATTTGTGAGCCAGAATATGGACTTTATATAATGGTTCCCAGCACCAGCAAAAAGAAGATAGATTCAGTTGTGAAATACCTGAACTGGCTGGCGGATCCGCTAAATGCAGAGGAGGTTTTCTATACGCCTGATCATTCAGAAACAGAGGACGGGGCACCTCTTACGATGGATTCTGAGCTTTTATCTAAGCTTGGTTATAGCGGCACGCCAAATGACTATTGTATAGTTAATAAGCATTTTGATTTCATGGATGATAAAGAGCTTCAGGTATCTGCCTGGACTGCAGAATGCAATTGGGAAGAGAGAGAATGGTTTGAACACTATTATGACATCTGTGCCACAGGACAGTATGAATTCCCTACAAGCAGTGTTGTATTAGAGGCAGATTCCAAGTACAGAGTTGAACTCGACGAAGATCTCGTAGAATACGCATATAACCTTATATGCTGCCCGACACATGAGTTTGATATGCATTTGAATGGCGAGCGTGATGTCCTGAATGATAAAGGGCTTTCAGAGGTTCTTGACGAAAGGGCAGCTTATTACGATAGTGGTAAATTAAGAATAGGAAAATAATTTATATAGGAGGAAGGTATGGCAAATATAGCAATTTTTCTTGCGGATGGTTTTGAAGAAATTGAGGCACTTACTGTAGTTGATCTCTGCAGACGTGCTTCACTTAACATAGACATGGTATCTGTCATGGAGGGACTTAGTGTAACAGGCTCACATGGCATTGAGGTAAAAGCAGACAAGCTCCTTGCAGAGGTGGAGTTTGACAAGATGGATATGCTGGTGCTTCCTGGTGGAATGCCCGGAACTACTAACCTTGAAAAGACTCAGGCCCTCATGGAGCAGATAAAGAGCTTCAATGAAAAAGAAAAATTCATCAGCGCAATCTGTGCAGCACCTGGTGTGTTCGGCAGAGCTGGTATTCTTCAGGGCAAAAAGGCATGCGTATTCCCTGGACTTGAGGGCGAACTTAAGGGTGCGGATGTTCAGATGACAGAGACTACAGTTGATGGACATATCCTTACCAGCAGAGGCATGGGAACAGCCATTCCGTTTGGTCTTGCAATCGTCGAGAGATTCTGCGGAAAAGAAGCAGCAGATGAACTTGGTAAAAAGATAGTTTTCAGAGTATGAGATATAGAATAAAAAGCTCCTTGAACTAGGGAGCTTTTCTTATTATCATGGTATTTCCTGATATATTAGTTTAAGGAGAAGAAATAATGGGTGTAGAGATAGAGAGAAAATTCACAGTAAAATCCCTTCCGGCCAACCTGGACACCTTCCCAGTAAGGATAATTGAGCAGGGCTACCTTAACGTTGTCCCCGCCATCAGAGTTCGCAGAGAAGATGACCACTACTATATGACATATAAAAGCAGAAAAGGCTTCGGCACAGATGGCCTTGCCGCCGATGCTGATGCTTTCGCATCTGGAGCTGAGGGAAGAGACTCCGATTCTAATGCTTTTGAAATTGGCAAAACCGAATACAACCTTCCCTTGGATGAAGAATCCTACTAACACCTAATTAAGAAAGCCGACTGAAACGTTAATAGAAAAAAACGCTACCTCCTACCTATTAATGAAGATGCTTTTGAACAAGAATTTTTGGACAAGCATTCGGCTCTGAAAGACAAACTAACTATAGAATTAGATGTCTTCGGACCTCCCTTTGAAGGCACCATTATCGCCGAAGTCGAATTCCCTGACGAAGAAACTGCTTCTAACTATAAACCTGCTTCCTGGTTCGACTCCGACGTTACCGGTGACGTTAAATATAGCAATGCACATATGAGTAGTATATAGTACTTAAAACGATGAGTTTATAAGGGGCGTATCCTGGCATTATAATCGTGTGAAGCTGCGTATAAAAACGTTGGTTCTTAAGTGGTGTTCTTTACCACTTTAGAACCACTACGTTTTTAATCGAGCGAAAGCGTCAGCAGAACACGATTATAATACTAGGGAAGCCCCCTACAAATTTATGGTGGAAAAACAAAAAATCCTGTGCTATAATCTTTAGGCGACTGTGCTGAAGTAAGTGGCGCAGGTCGTTTTAATATAGATAAATAGCACAATTCACTGTGTAAAGATTTATTCATACGTATTTATAGGAGGATTTCAATGAGCGTATCAGTTGAAAAGCTCGAGAAGAGCATGGCTAAGCTTACTATCGAAGTTGCTGCAGAGAACTTTGATAAGGCTATCGACAAGGTTTATAACAAGCAGAAGAATAAGATGCAGATCCCTGGATTCCGTAAGGGCAAAGCTCCCCGTCATATGATCGAGCGTATGTACGGCAAGGAAGTATTCTTTGAGGATGCTGCTAACGAAGTAATCAACGAAGAGTATCCTAAGGCTGTAGAGGAGTGCGGTGAGGACGTTGTATCAAATCCTGATATC
>JAEEGL012106500.1_pt1 | contig 14244 bp, 13 predicted proteins | sample 9134231 | NCBI WGS metagenome assembly JAEEGL01 (sample SAMN16246548, study PRJNA631951) | gut metagenome | biome: gut microbiome; feature: rumen; material: fiber-attached | host: Bos | place: Iran: Karaj | collected 2018-10 | reverse complement strand
TTTCTTTTTGCTCATCAGTTGCACTAGCTAAATGTATTGTTCTAATGCAATTAGCAATTATTATTTTTTCATCCAAATTTAAATTATTTTTATCTTTTTCTTCATCAAAATAATCACACACTTCAAGATATCCTCTTAATGATAACGCATGTGCTTTAACTATTATATGATATGATTCAATTGGTTTTTTATCTTCTAACATCTTTCCGTTCCTCCTATATTATATATCCATTATAAAACAAAAAGCCTCTATTAGTAAAGAAAAAGAAAACATTATCTATGTTTTCTTACTTTTTTCTTTTCAATACGTCGTTCATTTAACCCTTTATATAATTCAGGATATTTATCTATTAATATTTGTTCTTCAAGAGTTTCTTTTCTTTCAATATTCCTGTTATACGCATCATTAATATATTCATTTAGTTCTATTTTAATACTATTTGAACAAGAATTAATATGTTCTCTATAGTAATCATAAAGAAAGTTTTTCTTTCCTGTATATCCATGATGTTTACCACTAGGTGCAGGTGTAACTTCCATTTTATATAGATAAACAGCCATTATACATTTTTCTTCTTCTGTTAAAGTATTATCTTTAATTAAATATCTAAAATAATTAACACATTGGGCAAAAACATTAGCTGGTAATTCATTAGTGATAGCTAACCAGTTTAATACTTTTTTAGGATCTGTTTCTGGATTATTAATAATTGCTGTTTCTTCCATATACTACCTCTTTTTATTCTTCTTCATCTTCTACTTGTTCAAGTAATTCTTCATTTACATCATAATTCTTTTTCTTCATTTCTTCTTCATGAATTAATACATTATAAGCAACTTTTCCGACTAATGTCTTTGGAAGTTCTTTTCTAAACTCATAATCATAAGGCCATGAGAATCTAGCTAAGTTTTGTTCAACTAATGCTTTAATTGAATCTAATAATTCTGGTGTTTGTTCTACTCCATCATTTAATACAACAAATGCTTTCGCAACTGTTACTTTATATGGATGAGGTATTCCAATAACACAACTCATTCTAACACTAGGGTGTGAATCAATTACGTTTTCTATATTATTTGGATAAACACAATATCCAGATGTAATAATCATTCTCTTAATTCTACCTTTAAAGTAAACAAAGCCATCATTATCCATAACACCTTCATCACCTGTATGAAGCCATATTCTTCCATCACGGTGTTTTCTTAATGTTTGTTTTGTTTCTTTTCTATTTCTAATATAACCTTCCATTACTGTAGGGCCACTAATTACTATTTCTCCTGCTGTTCCATATGGCACTTCTTTTTCTGTTCCAACTTCAACAATCTTATAATAAGTATCAGGATAAGGTATTCCGATACTTCCTTCGCGATAATAATTAAGTGGTGTGAAACAACTAGCTGCACAACACTCTGTAAGTCCATATCCTTCTCTAATAGTAGTTGGTGAATGATGCTTTTCTAACCAAGCGTCAAATTTTTTCTTTAATTCTACAGATAGAGAATCTCCTCCGGAAATAACACAAGTAATATAATCTAATTTCATATGATTAAAGTTTCTATTACTTGTCATTGCTTCAAATAATGTAGGAACTCCAACTATAACATTAGGTTCATATTTCTTAATGATTTTATCAAAACTTTTTGCATTAAATTGAGGAAGCAAAATACTAGTACCTCCAAAATATTGAACACAATGGATACATACACTTAAACCAAAACCATGAAAGATTGGCATAATTGCTAGTACTTTATCTTTATCTTTTAAGCAAGCAACATGTTCAAAATTTTGCATAGCAGATGCATTTAAATTTAAATTAGTTAATCTAACACCTTTAGGAGTACCAGTAGTACCACCCGAGTATAAAATAGCTGCGATATCTTTTCCTTTAAAATCATCATCTATTTCTTTGGTATATTCCTTTCCTAATTTAATAAACTCTTTCCAACCAATTCTTTTATTATCATTCTTTAAATAAGTATTTGGATTTAAAGTCTTAATAGTTTTAGGAATAATATTCTTAGGAATTGTCATAGTTGCATACAATGATTTACTAATAGGAGGCATTGATTCTCCTACTCCTACAGTAACAACTTTTTTTACTTTTGTTTCTTCAAGTATTTTATCTACTTTTGGCATTGTAAAATCTATTGTAATTAACCATTCGGTTTTTGAAATATTTAAATAGTTTTTAATTTCATTTTCTGCACTTAGTGGATGTATCATAGAAGCGATTGCTCCTATTTTATTTGCTGCATAAAATGAAATAATTCCTTCTGGAGTATTAGGCATACAAATAGATACTACATCTTTATGTTTAACTCCTATTGCTTTCATTGCTCTAGCTGCTTCATCTATTTGTTTTAGAAATTCATGATATGTCTTTTTATTACCATAATAATTATAACTAATATTATTTAAGTGTTTACTAGATGTATATTCAATTAGTTTATATGCTGAAAAATCAGGATACTCTAAATGTTCCTTTTCATTACCATAAAATCTTCTCCATGGAGCTTTAATACTTTTACTCATAAAATCACCACTATTAGTTATTATACTATATAAATCAAGAAAATAAAACAAAAAAACAGGTTAGATTTCTCTAACCTATTTCTATTACCAATTAACTTTCAATCGACAAATACAGTCTCCGTCACGAGTGGTATCACAGAAACTTGATCCTGTATAACCTGTATTACTTGCTTCACTATATGTTGTTCTCTTACATGTATAAATACTATTGTGATCCATTCTAGCCCATGCTGATGCGTGGTCAGGACCAGTTTTTCCTGGCGGTGGGGCTATATTTATAAACGTTGGCCAACCATAATTAATTACTCCATTTTGGCTTAATGCTTCATTACTATTTAATGTATGAAGATAAGGGCTTCCTATATCATCATATGATCCGCCTTTTACATCATTATATATCCAACCATCAGCATCAACATAATATCCTTCTGGTAAGTTTAATACAGTTCCACCATTTATGTTATACATAACGATTGATTTAGCAGTTCTCCAATTGACTTTCAAAACAATATTTCCCTCGATATTATCATCAGCTATTATGTTATAAGTATTTATCGTCATTGGCCCATCTGAGAAGTAAACTGTTCCCTTACAGCCACTATCACAAACCCAAGCTTTATGATAATCAGCTCCATAACCATTTTTAGTTAAGAATATAAAATGATGATTTCTATGATTAGCGGGATTAAATTTTGAAGCTGTACTTCTTGGGAATGTCGCAGTATAAACACTTCCATTTTGAAGAAGATATCCAGAAGAGTTTTTTGACCATTTGTTTGTAGTTCCTCCTGTTGTTGTTTCGGACTTTATTTTATCACCGCTATATAGTTTTATTTTTAATGTAATTTTATCTGATAGCCAATGAGCAGTATAACTTCTGTTACCAGTTGAGCCCTTAGGAATAGTTACAGATTTTGATTTACCTGATATTCCTGTTCCTGACCAACCATCAAATATATATCCTGTCCTAGAAGGATTTTTTAATGTAAATGCATTAGTTTCGATATTATAAGTTGTAGGATTCCCTGTTACAGATCCACCATTTAAAGAATAAGTTATACTGTATGAAACAGCCTGCTTATGGGCATAAATTGTAGTATTTGCTGCACCCATCTTTGTATTCGCACTTACTTGTGTTCCACCACTTGCAGCTGTCCACCAACCACCAAATGTATATCCTGTTTGTGTCGGTGCACATAATGTTCCATATGTTGAACCAAAGGCAACTGTCTTACTTCCTGGATTACACAACCCACTTGGAGAATAAGTTAATGTATAATTATTAGCTTTCCATTGTGCATATACAGTTAAATTACCTGTTAGTTTTACAGTAGCTCCAAATTTTGTTCCGCCTGTTGCGGATGAATACCATCCTGTCCATGATTTTCCTGTATTTGTAAAGCCATTAGTTTTCAATGTACAATTTTGATTGTAATAGCATGTTTGATTAGTCATTGAGCCACCTGTATTACCATTTCCTTTATATGTAACAGTCACTGGATTAACACTAAGGTGAGCATATATTTTTGTATTACTGGCACCCATTTTGTTATTAGAACCGACCCTAGTTCCTCCAGTTTCTGCTGTATACCATCCTGTAAATGTATATCCAGTCATAGTAGGAGTACATAAAGTTCCATAGGCTTCATCATACTCAAGAGTTTTACTTCCAGGGTTACATAATCCACTTGGAACATAAGTCAAAGTATAAGAGTTTTTCTTCCAATGTGCATAAGCTGTTATATTTCCTGTAATAGTTACACTTGCTGGATACCGTGTTCCTCCACCTGCAGCTGTCCACCAACCATTCCAACTATGCCCAGTTTTTGAAAAGCCATTTGTTGCCAAAGAACACGGTTTGTTATAGTTACAAGTTGTTGGGGAAGTACTTCCGCCTGTATTGGTATTACCATTATAAGTAACAGAATATGGTTTTGGATTCCAATGGGCATAAACTGTTAAATTGTTTTTCAATTTAGTATAAGTTCCGTATGGAGTTCCTCCAGTCCTTGCATTATACCATCCCGCAAAATTGTGACCAATTTTGTCATAACCATTTGATCTTAATTGACAATCAACATTATATTGACATTCTGTATCAGCTGTTGAACCACTATTATGACCATTTCCATCGTAGCTAAGTTTATATTTAGATAATTCCCATTGAGCATATACTTTTAAATCAGCAGTTAACTTGACTGTATCACCAAATCTTGTGCCACCTTTTGCGGATGGATACCATCCAGTCCAAGAGTGTCCTGTATATGTGAATCCATTTGTTGATAGTGTACATGTTTGATTATAATAACATGTTTGCTTCGGAGTACTTCCTCCATCAGCACCATTACCTAGATATGTTATATAAACAGGATTTGCATCCCAATGTGCATAAATTGTTGTGTTGCTAGCGCCCATTTTTGTGCTAGAACTTACTGGAGATCCACCGTTAGGTTTAGTGTACTATCCTGCAAAAGTATAACCATTTTTAGTAGTATTACATAATGTTCCATATGATTCTCCATATTTTACTGTTCTTGTTTTTGGATTACATGGCGTTCCACCTTGAGGATCAAATGTCAATGTATATGACTTAGGTACAAAACGAGCATGAATTGTTGTATTATGATCTTCCATTTTAGTACTTGAGCTTACCTTAGTTCCTCCACTAGCTGCTGTATACCAACCTGTAAATGTATTTCCAGTCATAGTAGGAGTACATAAAGTTCCATAAGCTTCATTGTATTTAAGAGTTTTACTTCCAGGATTGCATAATCCACTTGGAGAATAAGTTAATTTATAAGAATTTATCCTAAAATTTGCATAGATAGTAGTATCTTTAGCACCCATTATGGTATTAGTGGTTGCTGCTTTTCCATTTGCATCTTCCCATCCAATAAATGTATGACCTTTTCTTGTTGGAGTACATAGAGTACCATATTTAGAATTGTATTGGACATTTTTATAGCCTGGATTACATAGCCCACTTGGAGAATAAGTTAATTTATAAGTATTAGCTTTCCAATTGGCATATACTTTTAAATTGGATTTTGCTAAATCAGTTGGTTTGACTTGTGTTCCTTTACCTTGTGTTTGCGTATACCAACCATTTAAGGTATATCCAGTTCTTTTAGTCTTACAGAAAGCCTTAGTGTTAAATCCAGCTTCATCAACTACCATTGCTGTCCATGCCTTATTCTTTATTTGGTAAATATAACTATGATCACAAGTACTGCCTCCTGCTGGATCAAATGTTAATTTATAACTATTAGAAACAGTATATTCAAAATCTTTTTGACTATAATTTCCAGCCGCATCTGCTACCGTAACATGAATAGTATGTTTTGTACCATCATATTTATTAGAAATTCCTTTTAATATTTGTCTCGCATTATAATTCTTATATTCTGTCATTTTTACTAAATCTGTATGACTTGTTGGAACAGGACATTTTTGTTCTGTATCATATGAATAACATATTTTTAAATCAGACTCTGCGGAGAAGTGTTCATCAGTTACATGGAAATTCAATTTTGGTTTCTTTGATTGATAACTACTTCCAGCTGAAGATACAATTGTCGAATCATTAAAGTTTGGTACTTCATTATCTACTCTATATGGTCCTAGATAAACATAATTATCTTCACTAGTTTGCCAAGGATAACCACTTAAATCTTCTAATAAATCAACTCTTATTACTAAATACAAATCACCGGTTACATCTCTAGGTGTTGGTAACGTACTTGAAGATGAAAACACTTGAGTTTTTCCCTCTCTTATCCATTTTTCTTGCAACTTTTTAGTAGCAATTTTAAACTCAATTTTTTGCCAGTCGCCAATGACATTAGGACTTTGATCATAACTATATCCATAAAATATCCTTGGTGGATTATCCCTACTTACACCAGTTTCAGAAATTATTTTAACTTTCGGAGCATATTCCTTATTTATTAAACTATCGTCTGCTGGAGGTTCTCCTTCAATACTAATAAGTTTGTTACTTCCAGATATACAAATACTGCTTACATCAACTTTTGATGGTCTAAATATATCTGCATTAGATACTTTGCCATTTTTTTCTACGCCGCAACCAATAAATGGTTTGTAATAATATTGGTCACCATATTTAACAACTTTTACAGCTGTATAATCCGAATTACAGCTAATATCTCTCATATCAATATCTTTTAACAGTTTATATCTATTTAATTCACCATAATTAACATATCTACACCCTGTAGTCTTTTCTCCAAATAAATCATTTGAATATGAATCGGTATATAATTTTGCAGAATAACTAACACTATCCAAGTATGTAGTATATCTTTTTTCTACTTGAGCCAATTGAATATTTCTAATGATTGGTACTGCTAATCCTGTTATTATTCCTAATACCGCAACCGCTACTAATAATTCAATTAATGTAAAACCTTTTTGCATTATATTTTTATTCATATCTATCAACCCTATTCTTCTTAAGTATACAAAATATATGGCAAAATAACAAGATAATATATAAAAAAAAGAAAGTTATTTAACTCTCTTTATTAATCTTTTGATATAATTTTTTGCTTGAGTAAACCTGTTGTTTATTTTTTCTTTTAAGCTTGGTGAAACAACCCAACTAAGTATTACTAAGAACCATAAGCATTCATAGTAATTTCCCATTAGTATAGCTCTTACTCCAAAGTATAAAGCAGCAAACATGATACCAATGATACATATAACAATAATTAAATTACTAATATTGTTCATATTACTTTTATTTTGAAAATCTATTTCTTTACGACTTATTAATTTATCTGCTTTTTCTTTAAATCTAGCATATCTTTCCTCAATATCATCTATACTTTTTATTGTCTCACTAGATTCATATAAATCATCACGATAAAGTATTTTAAAATCATCTTTAATACTTAAATCTACATTTTTATAATTATCTAAGTCAAGTTTAACACTAAATTCTTCTTCAAACATTTTAAGTAACCTATTACGACATTTATTTGAAATAAAACTTGATTCATTAATATATACTTTTAATTCTTTATTTATTTCATTTAATCGTTTATTACTCATAGGTTCACCTCTTTATTTCTCTTTTAAATTATAATATACATCTTGAACATCATCTAAATCTTCTAATGTATCTACTAGTTTCATTACTTTTTCTTGTCCTTCTTCATCTAGTTCTACTTCCATATTAGGAACATATGTAAGTTCACATTCTAAGAATTCTTTAACTCCTGCTTCTTCTAAAGCATCACGAACAGCAGCAAAACTACTTTGATCAGTTGTAATTACATAACTATCTTCAATTTTTTCAAAGTCTAATGCTCCTGCATCTAGTGCTACCATCATCATTTCTTCTTCATCATAATCAGATGGTATTACAATAGAACCACGTCTTTCAAACATATAACTTACTGATCCATCAGTTCCTAGATTTCCTCCTGCTTTAGTAAAAGCGCTTCTAACAGCTGAAGCAGTACGATTACGATTATCAGTTAAACAATCAACCATAAATGCTACTCCACCATGTCCATATCCTTCATATCTTAAATTTTCATAGTTAGCAGCATCTGCAGAACCAACTGCTTTATCTATTGCTTTTTGTATATTATCTTTAGGCATATTTTGAGCTTTAGCCTTATCTACTGCTAATCTTAAAGCAGCATTTTGATTAGGATCAGGACTTCCTCCTTTAGCAGCCACCATTATTTCTTTTGTTAATTTTTGAAACATTTTACCTCTAGCTGCATCCAATAATCCTTTCTTTCTATGAATTGTTGCCCATTTTGAATGTCCACTCATATTTATACCTCCCTTTTCTTTCTATATATTATCATATTTTCCAATAGTTTTAAAGCTTTTATTTGTTTTAATTATTTAACATGCTATAATTATTTTAGGTGGTAGTATGCAAATAAAAATTAACAAGAAAACTTATGATGTTGTAGAATACACTACTTTTAAGGAACGCTTTAAATCATTAAGATTTGTCTTTGAACCATTAGATTTTATAATAAAACTGCCTAATAAGAAAATAGCTAATACTTATTTCTTTGTTCAGAGAGTAGATCTTTGTTTTACAGATAAAAAGAATAGAATTATTAAAGTATATGAAAATGTAAAAACAGAAAGATTATTCTTTTGTCTCTCTGCCACCAATTTATTTATATTACCTCTTGGATGCATTAAAAAATATAGAATAAACGATATTTTAAAATAAAGCTAAGTAATTAGCTTTTTTATATACAAAAAAGAGCTCTAAGCTCTTATTGCATTTCTTTATATAACATTGTTTTTTCAATAACAGTTTTAATATTTTGTTCTGTAAATGGTTTTTCAAGCATATCGATTATTCCATATGTGAAAGCTCTATCAATTGTTGCTTTTGATGAATCACCAGAAATTATTGATACTGGTATTGTCTCTAACATACCACTTTGTCTCATGAATTCTAATACTGCAAATCCATCTACTTTAGGCATATTTAAATCTAAAAGAACTGTTTCTATTAAGCCATTATCTTTATTAGCTTTAAGTATTTCTATAGCTTCTTCTCCATCTTTAGCAGTACCAACATTGTATTCATCACTAAAGATTCTCTTAACGAAGTTTCTAACAATATTAGAGTCATCAACTACGAGGATAGTTTTAGATGTATATACTTCTCCATTACTCTCTGGATTCTCAGTATTACTTGTAACTACTTCATCGCTGTTCATATATTCTTGAATCAAAACAATAGCATTATTTGTTTCATTAATCAAATCATTAATATGACTTGTAATATAGTACAAATCTCCTTCTTTACTCTTGTTTTCATGTTCTTCAGCAACTTCTGCTAATTTAGTAAACCCAAAATATTTAGCATCACTTTTTAATGAATGAACAGTAATTGCATAATTATTAATATCTGAATTATTCATCATTTCAATTAATTCATTAATCTTTGAATGAATTCCAACTAAAAACTCTCCTATAGTATCATTATAAGTTTGAGCATCTCCAAATAATTCAAGACTTTGTTTAATGTCTACACCTTTGCTTTCTAAAAAGCTTATATCCTTCATAGTTTCACCTCTATATCATAACAATTTAATTATATAATAAAAAAAAAGAAAATACAATCACAATATTTCTTTTTTTACTATCTTTTATTGTAAATAATTGGATATGGATTATGATATTCCTTTAAATAAGCTTTCTTTATAGTTCCCATATTATTATCTTCTACTGCTCTTTCAGCCATATAAATCATAGTATCTAACCATTCATTATCATTTTCAAAATAATCATAAATATCTCCATGAGGGCCACCTTCACATAAGGCAATCATAAAATCAACACTATTTCTTGATGCAGCATCAATAATATTATATGTAGCTTCACAAGGCATAAATCCTAATAATAAATTAGTATCTCCAATATTTTCATCTGCATAGAACTTATATCTAGCTATTTTAAACTTATCTGAAGATCTTTCTCTACTGTTTAATCTTGGATCATAAACTTTAATTTTACCAGTTATTTGTTCATTAGATATTCTTTTCGCAAGTCTTGGAAATATTCCTCCACCAACTTCAATAATATTTCTATCTTGATAGTCAAAATTATTTGACAATAAATCCATAAAACCTAAATAAATGTTTTCTTCATCTCTTAAAATACCCAATTCATCATATACTTCTCTAATTAAATCAGGAATCATAGTATTTGGCTTATGATCTCTTTTTGCATAATTAAGAAGAGAACTAATTTCATTCTCGTTAAATGCATTTGGATATCTCTTTATTAAATCTAATACTAAATCATAATTACTCTTCAACTTACTTCCCATTTAATCACCTATGTTTATAATCAATTTGTATTAAAACTGGGTAATGATCACTAATTTCTAAATCAGTTATTCTATCTTTACTAATTAGTTTAAATTCTTCTGAAATAAATATATGATCAATAGCTCTATGATACTTAGACATCTTTAATGTTTTATCAGCTATATCTATATGTTTAATTCCAATACTTTCTAATTCTTTAACAAATTTATTGAACATTTCATTATTAGTTTTCAAATTAAAATCACCAGTTAATATAATTGGATTATTATCTTTCTTTAATATTTTTAATACTCTTTTTAACTGTCTTTCTTTTACTTTCTCTTTTCTTACTTCTAAATGAGTATTATAAATAGACACTAATTTACCATTATCCTCTATTACTACTTTAGTCATTATTCTCTTTGTAATAGATGGTAAGAATGGTAAATGATAAGTTTTATTACTTATTACTTTTTTATTAGTAATAATTGGATTCTTTTCATTATATCTAGTAGGTATTAGAAAACGATATGTACCATTAATTGTATAGGCTAAAGACTTAATAGTTTTTTTTAAGTCTTTGTCTATCTTTGAGTAAACTTCTTGGAGATTATAAACATCTATATTTTTATTTTTTAGAAGTTTAACTATTTGTTTACTCTTAGTACTATTATAATTTTTAAAATTATTTTGAATATTAAAAGTACATATTGTTATCATCAAATCACCTAATCTTTATAGTCAAAATAGAAATCTAATATTCTTACTTGATCTCCTTCTTGGGCACCCATTTCTCTTAATTTATCATCTATACCCATTTTTCTTAATTTTTTAGCAAATCTATAAACTGCTTCATCACTAGAAAACTTAGTCATTTTAAAGATTCTTTCTACTTCTTTTCCAGAAATAGCCCATAGACCATCTTCTTCTTTTGTAATAGTAAATGGTTCTTCTTTCTTAAATTTATATAAGACATGACTTTCTATTTGTGATTCATCATATAACGGATTTGTTGGTATTGTATCAAGTAAATCTGCTAAATAATCAACTACTGCTTGTAATCCTTTATTAGTAGCAGCACTTACTTCAAATATTTTACAATCAACTTTTTTCTTAAATTCTTTTAAGTTTTCACTAGCTTCTGGCAAATCCATTTTATTAGCTATTACTATCATTGGTTTTTTAGTTAATTTTTCATTAAATTCTTTTAATTCTTTATTTATTACTAAATAATCTTCATATGGATCACGCATTTCACTACCAGCCATATCGATTACATGGGCAATTACTCTTGTTCTTTCAATATGTCTTAAGAACTTGTCTCCTAAACCTTCACCTTTACTAGCGCCTTCGATAAGTCCTGGTAAATCTGCCATAACAAAACTACGTCCATCACTTGCTTTTACAACTCCTAAATTTGGATTAAGTGTCGTAAAATGATAAGCAGCTATTTTAGGTTTAGATTTTGATACACAAGAAATTATTGTACTCTTACCAACACTTGGTAGTCCAACAAGGCCTACATCAGCTAACATTTTAACTTCTACTTTTAAAGTTTTATGTTCTCCTTCTTCTCCCTTTTCAGAATACTCTGGAGCTGTATTAGTTTGAGTTTTAAAAGCGGTATTACCTCTACCGCCTCTTCCACCTTTAGCAATAATCTCTTCTTGATTCTTATGAGATAAATCTGCAAGTATCAAGCCTGTATCTAAATCTGTTATTACTGTTCCTAGTGGTACTTTGACAATTAATGGTTCAGCACCTTTTCCATGTTGATTTTTTCCTCTTCCATTTTCACCATTACTACCTTTAATTGTCTTTTGATATCTTAAATCTAATAATGTATGAAGTCCTTCATCAACTTTAAAGATAATGTCAGCTCCATGTCCTCCATTACCACCATATGGTCCACCCATAGCAACATATTTTTCTCTTCTAAATGCTGTACATCCATCTCCACCATTACCGGCTTCAACTTTTATTTCTACCTCATCTACAAACATATAAACCTCCTATATGCTTACTCCTTGACTCATTGCTGGATTCATTTCATTACCTAATCTATCACTATACTCTCTTGAAAGTACTGTTCTTCTAGCACCACGTATTTGTTTTAATGTATCTGCTCTTTGCATTTCTTCTAAAATTGCTTGACTTCTTTCAAGTTTTTTTCTATAACGATTTCCTACGCGATCATAATGAGCAGCTGCAATACCACTAAATAAAGTGTCTTTAGCTAACATTTGTTCCATATCTGTATTATTAATTTCAATATTTTCTTCTATATTAGCTACTTTTCCTTCTTGTCTTGATATAAGAGCTTGGCGTTTTAAAGCTACTTTTTGTTTAGGATACATAATTGCTTTTTGTTGTTCACGCATTTCAACTCTACGAACGTTCATAAGTTGACTTTCTCTCTCAAGATGTTTGATTTGTCTAGCAATTCTTCTCTTTTTCCAATATCCAGTAACTTCTTTTTGTTGCTGTTCTAAGCTTTTTTTCTCTTCTGCAAGTGCTTTTTGGTCTTCATTTAAAGCTTCTTGAGCTTTATCAATTTCAGCAATCTTAGCTTCAGATTCTTTATCTAATTTTTCTCTCTTATCAAGATTTTTTGTAGAAGCTTTAATCTTTTCAAGTTCAATTCTATAACCCATAATTAGAGTTGCTGTATGACCTGTTAAATCATATTTAGAAAGTTTTTCTAATCGTACTAGTTTTTCTTCTACTTCTCTAATTCTATCTTCTAGGATGCTTTTATAAGCTTGCTGAGAACTTGTTAATGGTTTTTCTTCCTTTTTATCATTACCTTGAGCAAGTTCTTTAGCCATTTTTTCTGAACCTGTTGTTTTTGCAGGAGCATCATATCCTGCGGAAAGTGCTTTAGCCATATCCTCATTAGAACTACTAATCTTTGGTTCTTCTTTCTTAGCTTCTTCTTCCCTATCCACTTCAACTTTACTTACTGCTTCTTTTATCACTCTTTTTGCTTGATCAGCATCAAAAGTATAGTCTTCTTTTTTTACCCCTTCAGTTAGCTGTGTAAATATTACATCTAATGCTACTTCAGCTTTTGCCATAGCTTCTTTATCATCAGGATTTACTCTACTTATCCTATCTAATTCAACTCTATAATGCTCAAAAAGTTCTGTTAATTGTCTTTCAATCTCAATTAATTCTTCTGCTTCTTTTGTATTTAATTCTTCATCAGACAACCCATCTATAGTAGCACGCATAGCTGCTAAAGTTTCTCCTACAGAAAGTAGTATTCTTCTGGCATCTTTTATTTTATTTTTCATTTACCTCACCCGCTTCATCTATTGCTTGTTGTACTTCTTCCCATTCAGTTTCGTCTTCAATATTTTCTAAATTGAAAACATCTCCATCTTTTCTTAAAACGGAAACAAATACCTCTATATTATTCTCATCTACTTCTTTTCCAAAAGTATATAAAATATAATCTTTATCTTCATATCCTTCTACTGTAAAGATATCCAATACTTCTGCTTTCTTTTCTTCCCCTTCTGGAGTAACAACATCAATAAAATTATTCATAATATCACCTTATTTTATTTTATCATAGATCAAAGAATAAAAAAAGAGCCAAATGGCTCTAATATTATTCACCTACTGGATAAACTGAAGCTTGCTTTCTATCTCTTCCAAGGCGTTCAAATTTTACTACTCCGTCAACTGTAGAATAGATTGTATCATCTTTTCCACGACGTGTATTTGTCCCTGGGAACACTTTAGTTCCTCTTTGACGATATATAATTGAACCAGCTGTGATAAATTCACCATCAGCTGCTTTAGCTCCAAGTCTACGTCCTGCAGAATCACGACCATTAGATGTTGATCCTTGCCCTTTGTGGTGAGCAAATAATTGAATAT
>JAEEGL017428345.1_pt1 | contig 14245 bp, 23 predicted proteins | sample 9134231 | NCBI WGS metagenome assembly JAEEGL01 (sample SAMN16246548, study PRJNA631951) | gut metagenome | biome: gut microbiome; feature: rumen; material: fiber-attached | host: Bos | place: Iran: Karaj | collected 2018-10 | reverse complement strand
ATATCTTACACAAACTAAATATAACAAAAAAATCTGAAAATTATTTCTTCTCAAATTCCCTTCCACAGAAAGGACAGTATTTAATGTCTGCACAGGCACCACCTTCGCCATATGCCCAAATTCTACCATATTCCATTACGAGTTCAGTATATGTGTCATAGTCAAGTTGAACTCTTTTTTCCTCTCCATTTCGGAGCTGATCACAAATACACATATTACTTTGTCTCCATTTTTACTATTAATGCATTGTACTGGGAGTTGGTCATATTGTTGTATGTCTCCTCAACTGTGGGGTACTTGGTTTCAAAGTTACCCTTCTTGATGTCACCATAGGTGAGTGATTCAATCCTGTTGATAATACCCAACTTGACATCATTGGTCTTCCCATCCATATAGACCTTCTCAAAGTCTTTCCAGGACATTCTGTCATCCTTAACCTTCCTGTTCCAGTTTTCAGGGATGTACCAGTCAGTCATCTTCATAAACCTGATGACAAAATCATCCAGTGACTTGATGAAATCCTTTGCTTCTTCATAGGATACTATCTTCATATATCCCTTATTGTCACTCACATACTTTGGACTGGTAAGGAAGATGTAAGTGTCATTGGGCTGGATGATGAAATAGAAATCACAATCCTTGACAGAAGATTCACCATACTTGATGTGATCAGACACTCTCACCCTGTACATACCAATCTGATAGTACATAGAAGAAACAGATGCAATACCTTTTATCACACCATACTTCTGTGCCCGGAATTCAATATAATTTAAGAGTTTGTCCATATGTTTGTTTTCTTATTACAAAGATAAGAAAAAAAATTGGAAAAAACAAGAAAAATGAGAAAAATAATTCTCAAAGTACGAGAATTAATTCTCTCATTTCATCTAAACCACCACTCTTGTCAGTCTTTGGTATATCTTATTCCTGGTTATCAGAAGGTCATCTATCAGTTGTGAAGTCCTTTTGAAAGTATAATTCCAGAAATCAAGACCATCAATGACTCCATATTTCTTCTTACATTCCCTGTCAATGACATCATGCCAGGACCAGAGTGTCTTTGTTCCCCATCCATAGGCAACATCAAGCTGAGCAATGGTTTCACAAGATGACATTACACCCTTGATGTAGTTGAACTTATCCAGCATCTTATACTTGTTGTAGAAGATGTCAAATGCCTTTGCTTTTCTTCTCTGTCTCATATCACTTGTCTAATCCAACAACCTTTAGTGCAGATTCAATCTGGTCTACAGTGAATTGTCTGAAACTGATATTGTTCTCAACCTTGAACCTATTCTTACCATAACAGTAAAAACTATACCAGTTACTCTGGCTACTTCCCCACCTGTCAGTTACTTTCCTATATGTGTGTTCATACCTTGCCCAAGTTTTGGTTTTGTAAAAGTCACCACTGTGCTTGGTGAACACAAGTCTTCTCTCATACACAGTTTCTTTCCTGGCAGTTTCAGGAGTCTTGGTTTCTTCATAGATGTCCTCTTTCCATCCATGCTCTTTAAACCATTTTTCTACTTCATTGTATTTCATACTCTTACAGTTTTACTCCATATGATTTTGCTTCAAACACAAATGCCTTGGAGAGTACAGGATACTTGAGAATGAAGTCTGCGAACTTCTCTGGTTCATCATCTACATCCTTGATGTCCTCATACTTGATACCATGCTCTTCCTTGAATTTGTAATCATCAAGAATCTTATATGTATCCCAGAGGATCTCCCAACCACTCATAACCCTTCTCTCAAAAGGCTTACCACCAAAGGAATCCATATACATATCATTGTATCCAAAATCTGCATAGATTTTGTTGATGGCATTCACTACATTCTCCTTGGTCAGTGACTCTGCTTTCTTGGTGTAATCAACTTCCTCATACAGATGAGAAAGCATATACATCACAGTGTAGAAATTATAGTCACTGTAGATACCAAAGGAAAAGTTTCTCTGCTTGATGTCATCAGGATGGTATCCTTCATATACCCACTCCTTCCTGAATCCTTCAAAGTAACAGTCTGCTGTGTTCTCTGAATAACCACTTGACAACAGGTCGGTTGGAATGATGCTTGCATAAGGTCTGTCCTTTGGAAGCATCACAGTGAGCATCCATCCATAGAAGTTCTCCCTGCATATCACCTTGATACCATTCCTCATAGTAAAGGAATAGACAGGGAGTAGGATAGACTTGGACATATGTGAGGAAACAACAAAGGAATGAACCTTCAAAAGATTTCTACAAACCTCATCCCGGATGAATATCTCCTGGTTAATTGCTGCCTTCTTCCAGAGCATCTTGTCATCTATTTCCTGGTTTCGCATCCAGTGTAAAAGTAATTCCATATTATTATTTGTTTATAACTTGTTCTGCTTGTTTCTTGATACCAGGAAGAAGTTGGATACATCTTCCCCTTGTGATTCCAGGATCCATAAATGCCTGGTTAAGAAGTCTCTTGTTGATCTCAGCAATGATTGGTCCTGGTTTGATGTCAAGGACTTCCATAATGTCCTCACCAGTGACAGGGAGTTTGTAACCAAACATCCTCATATGGTTCTCATCAGACTCCACTCTCTTGACCAGTTCCTCATACTGGTTGTGGATACAACAATCCTTTGCATGTGACTCATTGTCACACTCAATGATTCTCATCAGTGCCTTGAACCTGTCAAGAGTCTTGCACTCATAGACAAGTTTGTTGAGAGACTTGTCTTTGAGTTGCTTTCCACCATCACCAGCCTGCTTGGTTCTCATATGGTTCTTGATAAGGAAACAGACCTCATCAATGGTGTCATTGTCATACTTCAGTTCCTTGAGAATGTCAACACACATTATAGAACCAACATACTCATGGTCATAGAAGTGTACTTTACCATCCTTGATAGTCCTGGTGGCAATCTTTCCAATGTCATGGAGAAGACAGGCCAGTCTCTCTGACAGGATAGGTTCAAAGTGTTCACAGTGATACTGGAGTACTGCAAGGGTGTGTTCTGCCACATCACCAAAGTGATACCTGTTCTGGGTGAGACCAAAACACTTCTCAAACTCTGGAATGACATACTCCATTGCTCCAAGGTCATGGAGGATAGTGATGCCCCAGTCACCATTCTTGGTCATAAGAATCTTGTTAAGTTCTGCCTGGATCCTCTCCTTGGTGATGATTCTCAATCTCCTGACATACTTCTTCATAGACTTGTAAGTCTTGGTTTCAATTTTCCAACCATACCTGGTGGCAAACCTCACGACACGAAGGATTCGCAAAGGGTCATCATCAAAGACCACATCAGGGTCTGTGTTGGTTGTCCTGATGATGTGGTCCTGGATATCATCCAAACCATTAACTGGGTCAATAGTACATCCAGTAGAGACATTGAAGTACAGAGCATTAATGGTGAGGTCTCTCCTGATGGCATCTTCCTCCAGAGGTGCAAAGACAGTGACAGGGTTTCTGGACTCCTTGTCCTCATACTTCTCACCCCTGGTCATAACACACTCAATCTCCTCACCGGGGAACTCCTTAAACTTGAACATAGCAGTACCATAAGTCTCATAGATAACAACAGTCTTGGTATAACCCTGTTCCTTACACCAGTTGGCAAAGTTCACACCACCCTGTGGAAGGTCAATGACAAGGTCAATATCCTTGATGTCATTACCCATAGAGAGGTCTCTGACAGACCCACCTACAGCAAACACATGGTTCTCAAAAGGAGTATCCTTGATGATACCACCAATGTATTGAGTTATTTTAAGGAAATCTTCTTTCTTCATTTCTCTGCATATTTGTCAATGGTCTCCTCTGTGATGTCTTCGGACTGACCAAGTAAGAACTGTGTGGCATCATGTACCAGTTCCTGGAACTGTTCATATGTGAGCCACTCAAGTTTGAACTGTGGGAATCTCTGATGAGCAGGTACAGACTCATCATAGTCATACCTTTCCAGATGTCTGTCATAGACCCACTGGTATCTGACCTGGTGCAGATAAGCAAGCACCATATAATAGAGGTGGTCAGAAATAAACTTGTCTTTCAGTTCTTTCATAATGTGTTAAAATTAAAGTGTTATTACTCTTTTGGGGTCATAACAGTTGTATTTTCAACCGTTATTCCCCCTTCTCCATCTTCTCCTTCAGAGCAGCAAGACCAGGACAGGCATCACCAATGGTAGTCTTGTTCTCTTCCACAACAGCGGGGCGGACAGTGGTGTTGGCATCCACATTGTACTTCTTGCGAAGTTTCTTCTGCTTTCCAGTAACAGGGAACATAGGATTGACCATAAAGGGGTTCATCACCATCAGACGCTGCTGGACAAGCTGCATGATCTGAAGTGGAGTGAAACCAGAAACCTTCTGAAGTTTATCCATCAGAGAACCAACCTTGAATGCCGCTTCCAGTTCCTTTCCAGCATCACCCTGGTTCTTTGCAGCATTCATCTCCAGGACATACACAGTGAGGAAACCAAGCAGGTCTTCAATCTCTTCCTGCTTCTTCTTCATCTCCTCATTGAAGACAGCCCATACCTTATCAACCACAATTAAATTCTGGTTAAACTCTTCCCAGGAGGAAGTGACAGTCTGGTCACCAACCTTTACAGTGACAGTCTTTGCAGTCTTGTTGAGAATGCGGAATCTTTTTTCTTTTTCCATTTTGTTTACTTTTTAAGTATAAGAAGGATGATGATAAAGAAGATGATGGTGATACCAAATCCAATCAGAAGGGGTGAAAACACCCACCACCAACTCCAGTCAATAACCCCAATAAGTTTGAGGACAAGGAAGATGAGGAAAAGAACTCCTCCAAGGCCAATGCCACTACTTGATGAATTGCTATTACTCATAGTTTTATAATGTATTAAATGTTATTCAATTGGTCCAAAAGTACCACCAAGAAGGAGAGTTTGGATATTATGACCAACCCTGATGTCCTTCTCTGTTCCATCCATATGTTCCTTGACTTCAAGAACTTTGTTACCATTGTGGATGAAAACCTTGTCACCCCGGTTGATGTAATCCCAGGAGTTCTGAAGAAGAGACAACTGTGTGGTCTTCACAATCTTTTCCTCTGGGTCTTCAATTGCCTTGTTGGCAGTGAAGTAATCAACCTGCATAGTGTCCAGGTCCCATTCAGAAGTCTGTTCCTCATTGGTGAGGTTTGTATAGAAGTGAATTTCTTTCATATCTTTTCTTTTTCTGATACAAAGATACAACAATTTTTTGAATTTTCCAAATAAAAGTGAAAAAAATTGGGGGATTTTTTCATCCCCCAATCAATTAACCACACTGGTTAGGTCCCTGGTATCCGCATTGATTCCAATGTCCACCAGTTTCTTCATCAATAGAATACCCTTCTGCCATCTCACAGTCAACCTCACCAGCATCCACCAGTTTGGCCTCCCTCATCTTGAAGGCATCAGTCTTCAACTTCCAGGCTTCTGACACAGGGTCATTGGCCTTACGAAGTACGAAACCTTCCCTTGGTACCTTTGTCTTACAAAGAGGTTCATTCCCCTCCATACCGAACTTCTTCTCATTCTTGAGGAGTTCAAGGACATTCTCATGCCAGTGTTCTGTAGTAGATACATCTGGATAGAGATCCTTCAACTTACCAAAGTAAAGAAGAGGAAATGGCATGATGATGTCACCCAGTTTCTCCTTGAGTTTTGCACCAATCTCAATAACATCAGAGATTTCCAGTTCCTTACCATCCTTGGTTGCACGGTAAACCATCAACTTGGACTTCTCCTCTGCCACATGTGAGCAACCATAGTCATAACCCTTCTGGATGGCCGATCCATTAGGTGTGAAACCTACAATCTCACAGTAGATGCAGTAGTTCTCTGGAATGAGACCAGTGAGCTTGTTTGCCCAGTAACCCCATACATCATCAGAATAGTATCCACCAGGACGCTGTTTCTTGTTGATGTACTCATTCTTCACAATGGTCCTGGAAGAATAGACAAGGTTGTACTTCTGGTCATATACCTGTTCTGACCTCTTGATGTACTTCCTCCACATCCTCTTGAACCAGTTGGTAGGAACATTGGTGAGGATATTGGCAAAGATTGCAGAAGTACCATGAACCTTGACAGAGATGTACACCTCATCATCAGGGTTGATGTCCCTCATGTTCTTGGCAAGCTGCTGGGTGTCATAGTGGAACCTGAATGAACCCTCAATAAGCATCTTGAACCTGTCAAGTTTCTTCTTCAACCTCTCCTGCTTGGTCAACTTGTCAGGGACATTCTTCACAGGAGGTACATACACCTGGCAGAACCTCTCACCATTGATCTCATCAAAGTCCTCACCAAGATGTGCCTCAAGGAACTTGGCCACATCCTCAACAGGTTCATTGATGAAGGTGGCAATGGAATCAGGATGGATGAGGAGACCATAGGAAGGGATACCACCCAGACGGATGACACGGATACGACCATGCTTGTTGATGTAACCCTTCTTCTCCGTGTCAGCATTCAACTCCTTCTCATCATACATTGAGTTGAGGTGAAGGAACAACTCATGCAGACAGGTCTCATTGGCACAATAGACAGCAATGTCACCAGTCTTGAACTCCTCCTTGCCAATGACAATAGACAGACCATTGACCAGGGTCTTTACAATCCTGTCTTTACCTTCGATTGGGAAAGTCTCACCAATCCTTACAATGGAAGCACAGTACTCTTCCTTAAAGTTTTGATTTTTTGAAATAAACATAATTGGGAAATTTTAATTGTTAATAATTTTTCGAGTTCGAAAAATTCCCCACACCAGTCCATTTTGAAAGAATGGACAAACTTATATTAAATATAACAAAAGTGTACCAAAGCCCTGACTACAGCTCATCTACGTCTGACCGTTGATTTTGATATTATCTCAGGGTTACTGACTTCAGGGCGCTACTGGAAACCCTTTTTCACTGGTACACTATTTGTTCATTTGTTTCCTGATAATGTCACACAGTGTCCAGTATGAGATGGGGTGATAATTGTTCTGATCAACACCCACATCATAGGTGGTCTTCTTCATTGCCTTCATTGCCTCTGCATCCATACCATAGCAGATACCATCAGACAGAGTGTGTACATGTCCATACACATGGTAGTCTCCATTGAAAGCAGCACAAGGATAATGTTCTGCATATATCTTGATACTTTCAACCTCAATGATTGCCTTATCCTGGACAGAGATGAGTTTGTCATTCTCTGTAAGGAGTGGAATGCGGTCATGGTTACCTCTCAACAGGAGGATTCTACCATTGAGATGATACATATACTTCATATACTCCTTGACATCACAGTCATGAGGGAGCATAAAGTCTCCACAATGTACTACAATACCATCTTCCGGGACAACAGAGTTCCAGTTCTGAATAAGTGTCTTGTCCATCTCACTCCTGGACTGGAATGGACGATGACAGTATTTGCAGATGTTAAAATGACCAAAATGGGTCTTTAGGTGTCCGAAGTAAAATACAACTTATCCGGATCCTTTATTTCCAGTGTGTACATACTTCGGACTTAAAATTTTAATGTGTTAAACTTCTTCATTTTTTTATCTTCTTTATATCCTTGTAAACTAAACCTTCTTTCAGATTTAATATCTTACAGATGTCTTTTACTGGATAGTTTTGTTCATAAAGTTCTTTTACTTTTTCAAATGTTATTTTTGCTTGTTCATATTTTCCAACATAATCCAAATTAATCACATCCCATTTTCTATGTAGTGGTTCAAATGTTATGTTTTCAAAATACTTTCTCTTAAACTGTTTAAGTATTTGTGAGTCACCTATTGTAACATCAGCATATCCTTGATTGTTTAGTTTTACATAGTTAGATAATCCAAATAGTCTTTCAATACATATATTCAAAACATCACACCAAGATGAATGAACTTTTATTCTTAAATTATAATCAGGTCTATTGTGTAAGTTGGCAATGTGTCCATCTCCATCAACAAATCCAATAAAAAGATAAGCAAGTAAGTCAATGTCCATATCTTCAAATATCTTTTTATCAGGTGGACAATATGTCTTGTTTTCTCTTATATCAAACTTTGTTTTAATTTTAGGTACAATGTCAACATTCATAATAGAAAATTCAAAAGAATCTAATTTGGAATTATTTTTAACATCACAAGATACTTCCAAATATGTCTTGAATTTTTCTACTGATATTTTATCTAAACCATTTTGTGTAAACTTAATTCTATTTTCATAGAAGTGTCCATCAGCAAGTAAGTATCCAATCCAATAATATGTCTCTGGTGTATCATCCAGTAATTTTTCAATTTTATTTGGATATAGTTTACTAAATACTTCCTTTCTTGCACATTTCCTACAAAGTAAACTATTTTTATTTGCTCTGAAACTGTCTAATGATTTATAAACTTTTTTACCTCCACATTTTGGACAATATCTGATATATTCCATAATATAATAATATGTTATACTATATTTATGTGAGTATCAGTTGTAAAAAATTAGTCTAAATCTCCTTCTTTAATATAAACTATTTCCTGTACATTCTCTCCCTCAAAGTTTGACTTGAGAGACTGGTTGTAGAATCCCTTCTGTCTAATAAGGACTTCAAAAGGTACCTTTGACCTATCTACCTTGTTCTTCAAATCCTGCTTGATCCTCATATAAGATGTGTTCATATCAGCAGGAAGGATGACATAGATAATCTTTACATCTGTCCCCCTGAACTGTTCCACAAACTTCTTCCTGAACTCTGTGTTGACATTTGTTGCATCATAGAAGAAGGATTCACCATTCTTCACATATTCAGCAACCCTTCTGTCCACCTCTTCAAAGACCTCTCTGTTCTTCTTCTGGTCACTGATACTTCCAGTCAGTTCCTTACGGATAAGGTCAGGTGACAACAGTGTGTAATCACTGTATCTCATCTTATAAAGTCTGGACTTTCCAGACCCAGAAATTCCAATTGGTACTATAATCTCCATATTTTTATCACTTTATTTTCTGCCACAAATATAACACTTTTTTGTGACAAATCCAAATATTATCATAAATATTTTTATACACATTAAAGATAACAAACTTATGAATAAAGTTTTAGAGTTTTTGAAGAAGTACAGAGACCTGGTTTATATAGCTGTTATTATTGTTTTTGGACTTATTGTTTCTGGTCAGTGCAGTAAAATCAATAATCTTGATGGTGAGTTGTCAAGACAAGCAAACAATACTATTGCACTTACTGAACAGTTGACTAATTACCAGGATGAACTTGGAAGAGCAAATGCAGAGAAACATGCATATCAACTCACCCAGCAGGAATTAAGAGACAGTATTGGATTACTTAAAAAGAAGAACCAGGAATATGTTTCTTATATCAATACACATCTTAATGTAAAGGATACTGTAACCATTGAGACTATAATTATTAAGAATGTTGGTTCACAGTTGGAAGATGGTTTCATCAAGTTTGACAAATCAGATGTCTTTGGTAAATCAAGTAGGACAGTTTCAGCAAGTATTCCATACAGTGTGAAAGACAGTACTCTCTATACAGGTAATGCTACATTTGCACTTAATCAGGACATCTTTGTTGAGGGATGGTTGGAGAGAAACCTGAAGACAAGTGAAACATATATCCACTTAAGATCTGATTATCCTGGACTCACATTCAATTCAGGTCTTGGTATAGTTGCAGAACCAAGTAAGAAATATGAAAGGGATATGAGAAAATGCAATGGTATTGGTATTGCAGTCGGTCCTAATTTCAGTTTCAGTTATGACTTTATCAACCAGAAGTTTGTACCAACAGTTGGAGTTGGTGTGACAATTGGTTATACATATACACCTAAAATATTTCAATGGTAACAAAAAGAGGAGGTAATAACCCTCCTCTTTTTTATAAAGATTGTTGTAACTCTTCAATGGTAAATATGTCTTTGAATGATGTTGTATTGAACCAATATTGTGTCATAACAACTTTATCAACTTCACCATCATAGTAATCAAATTCAAATCTTTTTGCACAATCATTATACAGAAAATCCATTTTACCAAATTCATAAAAGACCATATGATGGTCTTTTGTTTCATATTCTGTATATCCCCTTTTTCTGAGGAATTCAGCAATATCAATGAACTTCATTTATATCTTCAATTTTTGTTATATACTCATTGGCAATATATCTGTACTGGTTGCCAGCAAGGAAAGAATCCAATGGTATCCAGACTGGTTCCCAACCAAACTCTGACTGTCTATAGTATCCAGGTTTGTCTTCACAAGGAACTGATTTCCTTTTCCAGGATTTGAAGCACCTGTGAGTCTCTGTCTTACCTTCATATTCAGTAGTGACAATCTTGTGGTTCTTCTTGTCAAAGCAAGCAGCAAGATTATCCCAGGGAATGAGTTCATCTATGTCACTTGGAGAGAAGAAGGACTTGATGGTAGGAGTCTTCTTATCAAAGACATAAGTTCCCTTATGAGCATCATACTCCAGGTTGGCATATCCTGCAAACTCTTCGAGACTGTTGATATTCTCATTCTGAACAAATGTCAAAAGAGCATCAATGGGATTAAGAGGATCCTCATTATACATCCTATGAATCCTGAAGTTGAAAGGAAGCCACTGTAACTTGTCAAGAATCTCCTTGCGAATATCGTTCGCAGTGAATTCCATCCTCTCATCAGTTAGTTTGTCATAGTAATGTTGTGCCATTTCAACTGCCAATGAAGTGACATAGGTGTGTCTTCCTATACAATACCTATAGGAAGTCCACATCAACATCTCTTCAAACAGAGAGCACTTTTCTTTCTTCTTTGCCATAATTATCCAAGTTCTTGAAATGTGAATTTATCTCCAGTAAATCCATCTATAACTGTACCAGCTGTACCCAACCCGGTAGGTGTGAACTGATATGTAAATCTTCCACCAGATGCACCACCAATACCTGGAACTTTCTCCATCTGTTTTTCAATCCACTCATTGATTTTCTTATCCTCTTCTTCAGATATTGGAAATCCCCTATAGTAATCCTTACTCATCTGGTCATACTTCTTCTTCATCTTGGAGAGTTCTTCATTCTTGTATGCTTCATCCTTGAGTCTCTCATTCTCATTCCTGAGATATTCATTGGTGTTCACAACAGAACGGTAGTGGTCATATACTTCCTGAAGTACACTTTTCAAATCATGTATAAGCCACATTGAACCTTCCTTCAATTCTAATTTATCATTTTCCATAATATTAATCTCTAAAATAGTTCTTCACCAATACAATAGGGGTTGCCCTATCACCAGAACCAGAAGTGAGATCCATAAGAGATGCAAGTAAATCCCTGTACAGTCTTGGAGTAGTACCCTGTGAAGACATTGAACCAACAAGGTTCTTATCTGTTTTAGAAATTAAATCATTGATTTCCTCTTCACTAACACCCTCATCAATGAATGCTTTCAACTTGATTTCATTAGGTGTTGATTCAATGAGTTCCTTATCTGTATATGCCGGCATTGTGATAGGGTCTGCAAACTCCCAAATACCTCCAACTGGATCCTTGAAGCAACCATCTCCATATACACATACTATAACATCCTTCTTAATTTTCTCTTTGATTTTTGCTTTCACCTCATCACACACCTTCTGTGCAACAATCTTTGAAGGGAAGAGTTTCAGTTTCTCTTCTGTAGATTTGTTGGTACCAAGTACACCCCAATCTGGACTGAACTCTTTACATACATCTGCAAGGGTTATATGATTTGTATCACCATGCTTTTCCTTCCACTGAATGTAATCATGCAGACCACAATAAATATAAGGCCAATTGTTTATATCATTGTCAGTTATTGTTGCAGTTGCTGTAACAAGACTATCACCAAAAACCGCCTCACAATTTTCACCAGCACAAAGTTCTTTATAATACTCCTGGATATCAACACCTGTGAATGGATTAACACCAGATGGATTACCAACCTCATCAAATGGAGGCATTACAAAATAAAGTTTCTTTGCTGCCCTTGCAATACCCTTCAAAATTATTGAAAACCTATTTCTTGAATAGATTGGAGAATCAATGATAATTTCAGCAGCAGGGCCAAACCTCTTGATAATCCATTCTGCAATATCATCAACAGAGATATATTGTCCCATTGACCTTGCAATAACTGATTCTGTGATACCAATGACATCCTTGTCTTTAATATCATATGTCTTTATTTCATCAAGTTTCCAACCAGATATTGTATTGGGGTCTCTCACATTACCCATTCTTGAACTTACAAATGTAGTTTTGAGAACAGATTCAACAATAATGTCAACAAGGTTGTCACCTTCTTTAATAATTGGTGCCTTTACACCAACAGAAATTACACCAGCATTTCTCATATTAATTCTTATAAATATATTTTAATTTCTCATTGATATTTGAATAATGACTCTTTATTGCATCATATTCTGTGTTTTGAACATTGACATTTACAAGACCATCAGTTGCAAGTCTTGTTTGTACAATAACATCATTCACTCTTTTATACTCACTGTCACAAGTAATTATTATTCTGTCTTGCCAGGATTCTGGAAATCTTTCTTTCATCCTCTCAATGTTCCTACCAAGTTCATACATACAGATTGGTTGGTCAGATTCACCTCTTGCAAAATACATAGTGAACACATCACATCTTTCAATCATATCAAACTCCCACTCAATCTGTCTTTCAGCAGCACCTGGTGCTTCTAACCAGTCTTCTCTTCTTGGATTGAGAATATACACATCCTTGAAATCAGGACTCAATTCATGACTTTCATTTGTAAAGCAACTAATGATTGCCTGTTGCCATAAAGAACACTTACATATACCACCGGCAAGGAAAATCTTCAGACCCTTTGGTGGAAAGTATCTGTGTTCTGGTGCTGTTACTACAAAAGTGTTCATTACTCCTCATTAACTAAAATTGTACCACCAAATAACTGACAAATCTCATCCCTTACAATCTCTTCAAAGTCCTGGATGGTTTCATCATTAGGATACTTCCTCTTGAAAATATCAAGTACCTGAAGAGTATCAACAAGAGAATCAAGTGTGAACTCTGTTTCATAAAGGTCTCTTACTGACCATTTCTTTTCTTCAGCCTGGTCATCTGCTGTAGATGTTGACACAAACTGACTCTTATTTACTTTATAATCTGTCTTTCCCATAGTTATTCTGCTAATTTTTTATCTAATACTTCATCTTCATATATGTCATAGAACTGAAGAAGTTTCTCCTGTGGCATAACCACCAGTTTACCACTCTTCTTGTCTTTGAACACAACATTGTTAATTGCTACTTTCTGGTCACCATCAAGAGTTATAATCCTCTCACCATTCTCATCAAATGTAACTGGTGCAGAAGATATACCAGCAATCTCAAATACATCTTTGATACTTTGAGAGTCATCTGCTACGAATACCACATCAAGGTATTCTGGTTTCTTTTTATAAACTTGTTTCATATCTTACTTCTTTGTAATTATATCATCAATAATACCATATTCCTTTGCTTCCTGGGCAATCATCCAGTGGTCTCTCTCACAGTCTTCAAGAACCTTTTCAAGAGGTTGATTGGAATTGACTGCAATAATACCACACAGTTCATCCTTCAAAATCTTGATCTGTTCTGCTTCAATGAGAATGTCTGTTGCCTGACCATGAGCACCTCCAAGAGGCTGATGAATCATAACCCTTGAATGAGGAAGTGCAAAACGATGTTCCTTCTCACCAGCAGAAAGGATGACAGCACCCATAGATGCGGCCATACCCACACACTGTGTAGTAACAGGTGAAGAAATCCAGTTCATAGTATCAACAATGGCAAGACCATCATAACATACACCACCAGGGGAGTTAATCATCATAGTAATCTCCTCATCACCCATACTGTTCAACCAAAGGAGCTGAGCATTGATGATGTTTGCCACATCTGAATCAATGTCAGTACCAAGGAAGATAATCCTATCCTGCATCAGTCTGGAAAACACATCCATCTGGGTAACATTCATTTTCCTCTCTTCAAGAATGGTCGGATTGATATATCCGGCATTGAACTTTGAAGTGTAACCTCCAAGTGTCATAGAAGACACTTTCTTTTCTCTTGCGAATTTTTCAAAATCTGTCATATATCTAAAATTAAGAAATTACCATCTTAAATATAACAAAAAAGAGAGTGAAATCACTCTCTTTTAGTCTGTTTTCTTTATTTCTTATCTTCTTTTAAGGAACAAATACTTTTTCTT
>JAEEGL015412092.1_pt1 | contig 14245 bp, 14 predicted proteins | sample 9134231 | NCBI WGS metagenome assembly JAEEGL01 (sample SAMN16246548, study PRJNA631951) | gut metagenome | biome: gut microbiome; feature: rumen; material: fiber-attached | host: Bos | place: Iran: Karaj | collected 2018-10 | reverse complement strand
GGGTTGATGTTGGTGCCTTTAGTCTAACCCTAGACCAAATTGGACGATTAGATACTCCTGAAGTTTATAGCAATTTATCTAATGAAATAGCAGAAAATTTCAAATTAAAAATAGAACAAAATTATTTTACTACAGCAAATAGTTTGGCTACTCCTGAAATAGGAGATATACGAATTAGTTTTAAGTACAATAATGATTCGGAAGTAAGTTTACTTGGTAAACAATATGAAAATAAAATTGTAGATTACGTTGCACAAAGTGGTAAAACATTTAATGTAATTACAAGTGGAATAAAAACCGGCGAAGCTATGATAAATGATATTGAAGCAAGTAATAATATACTTAAATGGGTATTAAGAGCTATAGGAATACTTCTAATAATTATGGGAATTGCAGGCATACTTAGCCCAATATCAAGACTCACATCTAGAATACCTATTCTTGGAAATGTTGTTGGTGCGGCTATTGGGGGAATTTCATTCTTGCTAGGTCTCGCAATAGGACTTTTAGTAATAGCTATTGCATGGATACGATTTAGGCCGCTTCTTGGAATCGGATTACTCGTTCTTGTAGTTTTATTAATAGTAGGTGTGTTTAAATTAAGAGGAAATAAAACACCAAAAGAAACTACTACGGAAGTTAATTCAGATACTAATAGTTTTTAGGAAAGAAAAAGGGCTGGAGTATTTAACTCCAGCCCAACTTTTTTATTATTGTTCTATATTCATCGAAACCTGAATCTTATTTCCACCTGGCTGATTAAATGATTCAATTAATTCTTTACTAGCATTCATAAAATTTGCCATTGCTACGTTATATAATTCTTCTTCGCCACCGTCAATTATCCAGCCAGTTTCAGTTTTATGCAATGTAACATCTATAGTTTGTTCAATCATTTTTTCCTCAATATTAGGCAATATATTATTTATTGCCTCAACATACAATTGTTCATTTTCTTCTTCAGTTAACTCTTTACCACCAGTAATTGCATTTGTTAAGGTTCCTTTTATTACTTCATAAATAACGTCTTTCATTAATACTCCACCATCTACATATTTGCAAAAAACTTTTACTGTTGCAGTTTCTTCCTTAATTTCCGAATCAAAAATCGTATACTCAATCTTTGGTGCACACTCTCTCAAATAGTCCATAAAATTTTTTGCACCTTCATCAGTATTATTTGCCATTTTAGAATGTTGTTCTTGATATTCTTCAGAAGCAATAAGAGTCTTCATAGTTTCAAAATCAAATTTTTTTGCAGAATCTAAATATAACCTCACCGTTTTTTCAGGTTTTGGGAAACTACTACAAGCAGATAATACAAAAACAACTAATAATAGCGCCACTAATCTTATATTTTTTTTCATTAGTCTCTCTCCTTTTAATCTCAATTATTCATAAATATCATAACAAAATATATTATTGCTGTAAATACTAACTTTTTAGTAAATTTATATTATCTCCCTAATAAAATTTTTCAATCTAAAACCATAAAAAAGGGCTGGAGTATTTAAACTCCAGCCCATTTTTTTAATCAATTACCAATGCCTGACATACTACCCAATCATAGTCTGTGTCTACAGCTATCGATACTCCGCCGCAAAGCCTTGCCCCGTATTTCAATAACTCATTCACTCGTTTTTCAACAGATTTTATGGCTTCTTCTTGGTCGATGCTTTTAGCCCTGATTATCATATATTTCATTTGTATCTCCTTACTCCACTATCATTTCGAGCTTTATAATATGCTCATCATCATGTACGAACACAGCATAAAAAATTCGTTTTTACCATAACTATCTCCCTTCTTAATTGTAAAGGATATGAAAACTTTCAATTACCAAATGGTATTATATCACCGTTTACATAAAAAAGCAAATCACAATCCTTTACAAGTTTCAATTACTATTTCTTTTAATAATTCCTTATTATCGATATCCTCAACTAAAAACATAGGCTTTGCACCTTCATAAGGGTGCTGTTCACTCATATTATACTTTTTATTTGTATCAACTATTTTGACAAGTAATCTATTATCATATATTCCGCCAAATAAGATATTATTATAATATAATAAAAACTCTCCCATCATTGCTTTGCAAGTTATATTATCTAATAAATTTAATTGTTCTAATATAAACTCTTTATATTCTTTTGACGTTGCCATGGCAAGCCTCCCCTAGATATTACTATTTATACTAAAGTACCATCTAAAATCATTATTATAAAAAACAATTGTCCCAATAAAATGTATCATAATACCCCAAAAATTTCCACAATATCACATCTTTTTTACTTTTCACCAACAACCGCATATATAAATGTTGTTATTTTTTCTCCATGCACTATTTTGAAACCATTTCTTTTCATATCCTTTTCCATCATTTTTAAATAAGAAATATTACAATCACCTGTTGTGGCAAAACATCTATATAAAAATCCATCTAATTTCGCGCCAATAAACCCAAACGGCCCTGTGCCTGTATCCGAAATAATATATAATCCACCTTTTTTTAAAACTCGGAATGCCTCTTGAAGTGGTTTATCTGTTTCTGGATAATGATGAAAACTTTGTGAACATGTAACAATATCGAATGTGTCATCTTCAAAAGGCAACATATCCGACCTACCTTCTAAAAATTTTGCATTATTTATATTTTTGCTATTCGCATAATTTACCATTTCTGAGGATAAATCAAGCCCAATATATTCAGCTTCATGCTCTTTAGAAAGCATATCAATTAAATATCCTGTGCCACAACCAATATCCAATAGACTTTCGTATTCTTTATTTTTTAAATAATCATAAATATACTTACAACTTATCTTTCCATATTTAGAATATAAAATAGTATTTGTTTTATCATAATCTTTTGCTTGATTATCAAACCATCTTCTTGAAAGTTCAACAAAATCTTTTTTCAAAACAATTCTCCTTCCTATTTATTTTTTGCCAATTAAAATAGCAGAATCTCTAAGTGACAAAAACTTTGCTTCATTTTTCTTGAAAAATTTATCTTCTGTTTTTATTAATTCAACATTTTCATAACCTTTTGTTTTTAAATTTTCTATAAAACTTTGCATATCCCCATATTTACCTCTTGAAAAAATATCATGTATAGCAAAAGCACCACCTTTTTTCAATACTCTAAATGCCTCTAGTAATATTTTTTGCCTATCTTTTGAAGGAATATTATGAATACAATAATTACTTATAATTGTATCAAAGGTTCCATCTTCAAAAGGAAGTTCTGTTGCATCACCTTGCATAAATTCTATATTATTAACTCCCTCTAACGTGGCATTTGATTCACAAAGCAACTTATTATATGATGCATACTCTTTACCCCAGCGATCAAGTCCAACTATATGAGCTTTCGCATTCTTTTTAGCAACTGCTATTGCTAATGCGCCAGAGCCACAACCTATATCTAGTATTCTATCGCCATCACTAGCTTCTATAAATTTACTTACGCCTTCTATAATCTCTTTTGATAATTTTCTTTTCCCGTTATAATCAAATGCATTATATAAAATTTGCATATATGAGCTAAAAAGCGCCAATATTATACCTAATACTAAGGCAACAACCCATACGCTCATATTATATATCTTAAATACAATAAATAAACTTATTGTTATGCAAGTCCCAAGCCACAATGAAGCGCACATGCCTTTTGGAACCCAATTTTTATAATCCGGCTTCATATAAATTCTCCTTTTTATATTTTTCATTTTACTATTTTTTTGCAATTATAGTAATCCATGGTTTATCCTCATGATGATATGACTTAATATCTGAAAAACCCACGTTCTTTAGTGCTTGCTCTATTTCATCAATCGTATAACATTTCATACCAGTAATAATGCTCTCAAATTTTAAACTTGCTTCATCAGTACCATCAGATTCATTAACTATTAAGAATAATCCGCCTGGTTTTAAAACATTTTTTACTTGAGAAAAACATTTTTCTAATCCAGGCCAAAAGTATATTGTTTCAAAGGCAGTTGCAAGATCATATTTATTGCTATGATATTTTAGATTAGATACATCTCCTTGTTCTACAATACAGCGTCCATTTTTAATTTCATTAGTATTATATTTAATTGCTTTTTCTACTGATACATGAGAATAATCAATAGCTGTAACTACAGACTCAGAATATTTTTTTAAAAGTTCATTAGCATTTCTTCCTCCACCACATCCAATTTCAAGTATTTCTTTTGGTTCAATATTTTGTAGATATGACATGCCCCAATCAGCCATTTTCGCATGTCCACCATTCATTCCATTAACCATCATTTTACCAAGAACTCCTTCTGGTTTTCTAGTTTGATTTACAAATTTCTTAAATAATCCCATTTTATCATCCTTTCTAGTGTGAAATTTATTTTATATTTAATTATATCACAAAAAGTGAAATATGTTTCATTTTTGTGATAATTTTTATACTTTATATTTTTATAAGATGAGCAGATTTTTATTTTTGGCAAAAATAAAACACACAAGCGGCTGTTTTAAGCCTTCTGTGTGCTTTGCTTTTGCAAATATTCAATTCTTTTTAATATCTCCAACAATATTTTTTTATCACAAGCTTCAGCTAACATACCATCGCAGAATCTATCTCCTCTTACATAAAAAGTCATAATAGTTAAAACTTCTTCTAAATCAGCTTCTCTTATTATGTCTAATTTATTTTCACTATGATATTTTTCTTTAATTTTATCATAATTAGCTAGATAATTTTTATCTAAAACATCTAATCTATATAACAATTTAATAAATTCCACTACTTTATCACTGTATGAACAATACGGCAATACAGTTCTATCTTTTACAATCATTTCATATTTTTTCTCATCAGATTCAAAATACGGTATATACAATAAGAGCTCATTATAATTCATAATTTTACCTCAACTCTCTTAATCAAGATACATACAGGCTTGCAATATAAGCCATTTCCCCGTTCTCTTACTATCTTGCCTTGTAATTGCCCTTTTTACCTGCACAGAATATTACATGCAAAAAAGCTTTAGTTTGTAATAGTTTTAATATTTTGTACTTAACTTAATTGCTAATTCTAATGCTAATATTGTCACTTCTTTCTTTTTATCTATATTTGAAAGTCCCGACAAACTTCTTTCATCCCATTCTACACTATCGAGATTATCTCCAGCATAATAAAATGTAAAATAATCTATATTTAAATATTTACATACAGCAGCAATAGAAGCACCTTCCATCTCTACTGTTTTTACACCTAATTCTTGATATTTTTTAATCTTATTTTTCGTTTCTCTATAAAAAGCATCAGTAGTCCATGTAGGCGCCTTTATATAATCAAAATCATATTTATTTAAAATTTCAATAAATTCATCTACATATTTTGTATTCATTTCGATAGTATCTGATTCTTCTACATAATGATAACTCGTACCTTCCTCGCGATATGCTAGTGTTGGGATAATTATAGAGCAATCTTTTATACTAGAATCAAGCACTCCACAGTTCCCAAATATTATAAACTTTTCAACACCTTTGGCATGCAATTCTTCCATATCTGCACATATCCAAGGTCCACTTACTCCTGCCATAAATAATGTTAAATGTACCCCTTTATAATTAATAATATAGATACTTCTCTCTAAATTAGCACCTGAAATATATCCAACCTCTTTAGTACTAAACTTTTCAATTATATCTTTGTATAAATGACTTGAGAAAACACCTACAGCTACTTTGGGCAATCTAATATTGGGATCTTGACCATCTCTAAATTTAATTCCATGTGGTCTTATAAACGGCTCACTATCATCATATCTTATCATTCAATCACTTCCTATCGTGCATTATATCACTTTAGCATAGTATTTTCAATGTAAATATATTCACCTTTACACCGCTACATAGCATTCAGACTATCCTCCTGTTGCATACGACTTGCATCTTTTGGGCAAAATTAAACACGCAAGTGGCTTGTTATAGCAATTTGTGTGCTTTTTTAAACTTGGAGCGGAAGGGCGACTTGATGCCTCATACGATGTATGTTCAAACTATTTTCAATATATGTTTGTGCTATTTGACATCATTCAAGACTATTCAAAGTGCGTTCTACTTTCGTGGTGTTGCATACTTTATGCAACATTTCTACAGATAATCATTATTATGAGAAGTTTGAAGATGGTACTATAAATGATATTACTGATGAAATCCCTTTTGATATACCTGATAATTGGATTTTTATGAGATTATATAGTGTAGCAAATGTTTATACAGGAAACAGTATATCTGAAACAGAAAAAACAAAGAAATATACAAATTTATCAGGGGGCTTTAATTTTATAGCAACTAAAGATGTCAGCTTTGAAAATACAATAGACTATTCAAATGGTATAAAAATTCCATTCAATGAAACTAAATTTAAGATTGCTCCTGCTTTCTCAACTTTAATGTGTGTAGAGGGTGGAAGTGTTGGTAGAAAAATCGGATACTTAAATGAAGATGTTTGTTTTGGTAATAAACTTGCAAGCATTAATTCATACTGCATAAATAAGAAATATATATATTATCTTTTTCAATCGCAATATATCCGAGATTTTATAAAAGAAAATATGACAGGAATAATAGGTGGTATAAGTATTAATAAATTAAAGCAATTTATTGTACCTATTCCAACACTCAATGAACAAATAAGGATTATTAACAAGCTTGAGAATATATTACCTAAAATAAATGCCTATAATAAAACATATATTCAACTGAACACCTTAAATGATTCTTACAAAGAAGATTTGAAAAAATCTATTCTACAATATGCTATACAAGGTAAACTTGTAAAACAAAATCCAAACGATGAATCTGCAGATAAGCTGATTGAACGCATACTAGAAGAAAAACGACAATTAATGAAAGACAAAAAAATAAAAAAAGAAAACTTGTCTATTATATACAAAGATACGGATAATCAATTTTATGAGAAGTTTGACGATGGTACTATTAATAATATTACTGATGAAATTCCTTTTGAAATACCACAAAACTGGTGTTGGACTAGATTAAGAAATATTGGGACATTACAAACAGGGACAACTCCTACAACAGCAAGAAAAGATTATTTTGGTAGAGATGTTCCATTCATTAAGCCAGGTGATATCTTTTATAACAAAATTATATATGATAATGAAGGTTTGACTTTTGAAGGAGCAGAACATTCAAGAATGGTAGATAAAGAATCAATATTAATGGTATGTATTGGAGGTTCTATTGGTAAAGCTTACTTTGTAGATAGGAAGGTATGCTTTAATCAACAAATTAATGCAATTACACCTTTAACACTTGACTATAAATATCTATACTATATTATGATTTCTGAATACTTTTTTAAATTTTTAAAAAACAATTCTGGAGGAACTGCAACACCTATTATTAATAAAAGCTTATGGGGCGAATTATTAATACCAATAGCACCGATAAATGAACAAAATAAGATTTCAAATAAAATCAATAATATTATAAATTATATTGAAACAGCTGAATAGTCAGCTGTTTTTTTACCAATCAATTATATTATTTACTATTTCTTGTTGTTCAGTACTAGTTCTTCTTAAATAGATTCTTGTTGTTTCTATGCTTTCGTGTCCCATCAAATCCGCAAGTAAAGAAATATCGTTAAATCTATCAAGAAAACTTTTAGCAAAACGATGTCTAAATGAGTGTGGATAAATAACTTTTGGATTTAATCCATATTTCATGCCTAATTTTTTTAGTTCTCCACCAATGCCACGAGTAGTTATTCTTTGCCCGTACTTATTTCTAAAGATAAAACCATTATTTAAATTAATGGATTCAAACCATTTTAAAGCTTCTTCTTGCAATTTACTAGGAATATAAATTCTTCTTAATTTACCACCTTTTGAATACAAATCAAAGTATCCTATTTTTACATGTTCCACTTTAAATTGCACTAATTCACTAACTCTTGCACCAGTTGCAGTAATAAATCTTATAACAAAATACCAATAGTAGTTTTTATCTTCCTTCAAGCATTTTTTGAAATATTCATAGTCAGCTTCACTAATAACATTTTCTAAAAAGCTCTTCTGTTGTAGTTTCAATAATGGCAATCTTAAGTGGTCTTTTTTTAAATATTTTAAGTATGTATTAATTGCTTGAATTCTCAAATTTACAGTTTTTACTTTGTAATTGTCAACAAGAAAAGTTTTATAAGATTGTAAGTTCTTTTCGTTTATAATTAAATATTTTGATTGGTATTGCTTAACTGTAAATAAATATACTTTTTGAGTATTTTGAGAAAGATTTCTGCTTTTGAGATATTTTTCAAAAGTAAAAGACATACTGAAAACCTCCTTTCCAGTATGCCATTATATTATTTTATATAGTTAAATAGCTGTTTTGTTTTTAAAACCATTTTATTTTGCTCATTTAATGGTGGAATAGGAATAAGCATTTCTCTTAAATTTTCTAGGTTGATTTTAAATGTATGAGTTCCACCACCTACTTTGTATTTTTCTATCCAATTAAATCCATATGTTGAATTGATAACATAGACAATATAATCAGCTAATCTTATATCTATAAGTTTTATTAGTCCTAAACTAACAAATATGCTAAATTCAATATCGGTATTTATTTTCAGAGCTTTTCCTAAAGTGCCTATTCTACATATTAGAATATCATTTTTTTCTGGTTTACATCTTTTAACAAGTTGTATATGTTCTTCACTTGTAATATATTTAGTATCATTAAAATTTAATATACCAGTAGAAATATCTTTTACTGAGATAAACGGAATCCCAGTAGAAACATATCTGGGAGTTTTATGAGTTCCATCTGATATTAATGTAGATAAACTTTTCAATCTTACCCATTGCCAGCTATTAGGAATATCAAGGGATATTTCATCTGTAATATTAACTACTTTACCATCATCAAACTTCTCATAAAATTGATTATCAGTATCTTTGTATATAACAGATAAGTTTTCTTTCTTAATTTTTTTATCTTTCATTAATTGTCGTTTTTCTTCTAGTATGCGTTCAATTAGTTTATCTGCAGGCTCATCATTTGGATTTTGCTTTACAAGTTTGCCTTGTATAGCATATTGTAAAATAGATTTTTTCAATTCATCTTTATATCTAGAATTTAAAATTTCTAATTTATCATTTATTTTATTATAATTGTTTATAAACGGTAAGAATAATTTAATCCTTTCTGCAATTCTTTTCTGTTCTTCTATTGGTGGCAATGGTAATAATAGTTGCATTAGTTTTTCTCTCGAAAGATTATAAAAAGCTTGTCCTGATTTATTAGTTATTTTTTTGCAATTATCTTTATGGTATTTTGATGACAATGCATACAAGAAATAAGTTAATAAATCAACATTTTCTAGAATAGGATAAATAATTAACACGAATCCTCCAGCAACTGTTTGAACTAAATCAACATCAATTAATGCAATTTTTCCAATATGTTCAATACTTGTCACAGAAGGAGTGATATAGCAGTTCTTTTTTAATATTGTATTATCTTTTACAAATTGTTCTGAAATTTGCAAGTCGTCACCTTTATAAAAGTACTCTCCATCACCAATATTTCCACCTCTAAATATAGTGAACATATTATCAGTTTTTATTGCTAAATTATCTTTCTTATAACTCAATCCTGATTGTGCATAAAATAATTCTCCAAAATGAATCCATTTCCAACTATCAGGAATATCAAAAGGAATATTTTCACTTATGTCATTAACAGTACCATCTTCAAACTTCTCATAATAATGATTATCTGTAGGATCTTTATATATTTCAGAGTATTTCTCCCTTTTTATCTTCTTCTCTTTTATTAATTTCTCTCTCTCTTCTTTAATTTTTTCTAATAAAACTGAGGCTGGCTCATCATTAGGGTCTTGCTTTACCAACTTTCCTTGTATTGCAAGCTGAAGAATAGAGTTTTTCAATTCTTGTGCTGTCATCTTATTCCTCCTCTAATAATTTACTAACTTCTTCTAAAATTCTGTCTATTTCAGCATTTAAGCTTGCTCTTTTTTCTTGATATTGTGCAATCAATTCTTTAGGCTCGAGTATTATTTCCTCTTTATGCGGATAGCCACATAAATCTAAATTATAATTAAGATTCTTAATCTCATCAATTAAATACTTTTTAGCCTTATAAGTTTCTGTTGATTCTTCATCTATTTTTTCATCTTTAATTTCCTGTCTATTATTCCACCATTCTCTAACACAATCAAAGTGCTCATTTTTTATAGGTTTAGTCTTTGAAAAATTCTTATACCCTTCAGGCATATCCATTCTATAAAACCATATTTCACTAGTTTTCTGTGTTTTATCAAAAAATAAAATGTTTGTAGTAATTGAAGTATATGGTGCAAAAACACTACTTGGCATTCTAATAATAGTATGTAAATTGCAGTCTTCCAACAATTTTTTCTTTATATTAGTTTTTGTGTTATCAGTTCCAAATAAGAATCCATCAGGCAAAATTATAGCTACTCTTCCATTATTCTTTAATCTATACAAGATAAGAGTCATAAATAAATCTGCAGTTTCTGATCCTCTAAGTTCTGCTGGAAAATTTGCCTGTACTGTTTTCAATTCAGCTCCTCCATAAGGTGGATTCATAACTATAACATCATATTTCTCGTTTTGTGAATAATCTCTTACATTTTTAGTTAAACTGTTTTTATGTTCAATATTAGGATCTTCTATATTATGAAATAACATATTTGTAACACATAACAAATATGGCAACGACTTTTTCTCAATACCATAAATTGAATCATTATATTTATCTCTATCTTTCAAATCTTTTATTTGCTTATCTAAATAATCTAATGTAGACGTCAAAAATCCACCTGTTCCACAAGCAAAATCTGCAACTTTATCATCTAATGTCGGCTTTACCATTTCAACCATAAAATTTGTAACTGGTCTTGGTGTATAAAACTCTCCTGCACTTCCTGCACTTTGAAGTTCTTTAAGCATAGTTTCATATATTTCATTAAAATCGTGTTTTTCATTAGAATCTGTAAAATCTATACTATCAATTTCATTTATAACTTGTCTTAAGAGAATACCATTTTTCATATAGTTATTTATATCTTCAAAAATATATTTTACTATTGCCTTCTTTTTAGGTGTATTTTCATTTACATCTAATTTCTTCAAAGTTGGAAATAATTTATTATTAATAAAATTCAATAAATCATCTGCGGTTAATGCTTTACCATCTTTGTTATCTACTGCCCAATTTCTCCACCTTAATTCTTCAGGAATAATCGAATGATAATCATTTTCATTCAATTCCCATAATTCTTCTTGAGCATCATAAACTTTCAAAAATAAAATCCAAACTATCTGCTCTATTCTCTGTGCATCCCCATTAACGCCATCATCATTTCTCATAATATCTCTTAATCTTTTTAATATATTGCCTATTCCCATAACCTTCTCCTATCCTATGCATATAATGCATTTTCTAATTCTTCAACTGCTTTAATATACTCATCTTTCCCACCAAATAATTTAACAATTTTTAATGGACCGCCTAATTCATCAAATGGTCTTAACTGTAAAATTTTTGTATCTGATAAATCAACTATTTCACTATCTTGATACTTTTGTAGTAACATAGACAATACTTTTTGTGCTTGCTCAGAATACTTATACAAATAGCCTCGTTTAACAACTTTATTAGCTCGTTCACTTTTGGTTAAAGGTTTTTTATCGTACGCAACATGAAGGATTAAATCAAAATCACTTATATCTTCTTTACCTACTTCTTTTCTTAAAACATCTAATAAAATACCTTGCTCTTTTAATTCATCTATTATCGCTTGTTTTCTATCTTCACTATTCCACCTATTAAGAAAAGTATTCAAATCTGCATATTCATTCAAAATACTCTTCTTTGAGAAATCCATTAAAGATTCTGTTGTTAACTTACCATTTTTATCGTAGTACTGTACTGTTTTATTAATTATTTCTACTTCTACATCATTTATTCTGTACTTTATACCATTTTCGTTTGGATCGTCTGTTCCTACCACATCAATAAGTCCACCACCAACAAAGTCTTCGCCTTTTTTCTCTCTCGTACCTTCAAAATCACTTTCCATTTCTGGTTCTCCATCAAACTCTTTATCTTGGAACAGCCTAGTTACATTTCTAAAATCAATTATTGTAAAATAAGTCTTACCATAATCCTCTTTTAGTCTTGTGCCTCTTCCTATTATTTGCTTAAACTCCGTCATACTTGAAATCATAGTATCAATAACGATGTATTTACAAGTTTTACAATCCACGCCAGTAGTTAATAACTTTGAAGTAGTAACTATAGTTGGATATTTACTTTCAGGGTCTATAAAATTATCTAATTGTGCTTTCCCTTCGTTATTATCTCCTGTAATCCTCATGATATATTTAGGGTCTATTTTCACTAAATCCGAATTTTCATTTACTAATGCTTGTCTCATCCTTTCAGCGTGTTCTATATCCACACAAAATACAATCGTTTTAGAATATCTATCATTTTCTTTAAGTATTTCTGTTATCTGCTCTGCAACTTTCTTAGTTCTGTCATCTATAATTATCTTTCTATCAAAATCTTTAACATTATATTCTCTTTGTTCTATTTCATTGCCATACATATCTGTTTTACCAGCTTCAGGCACATATCCCATTAAATCTTTATCTAAATTTATTCTTACAACTTTATACGGAGCTAAAAAACCATCATCTATTCCTTGTTTCAAACTATATGTATAAATTGGCTCACCAAAATAAGCAATATTTGAAATTTCTTTGGTTTCTTTTGGTGTCGCAGTTAAACCAATTTGAGTTGCTGAATTAAAATAATCTAATATTCTTCTCCAATTTGAATCTTCGGCTGCACTCCCCCTATGGCACTCGTCAACTATTATTAAATCAAAAAAGTTCTTATCAAATTCCTTAAAAATATCATTTCCACTACCATCAGTTAATTGTTGATATAAAGCCATATATATCTGATATGAGCTATCCATTTTTCTATTTTCTATTTTTGTCATAACCTTAGAAAATGGTTGGAAATCTTGTGCCATCGTCTGATCTATAAGTATATTTCTATCTGCCAAATACAATATTTTCTTCTTCATTCCTGATTTCCAAAGACGATATATAATTTGAAATGCAGTATACGTTTTACCTGTACCTGTTGCCATTACAAGTAACACTCTGTTCTTGCCTTTAGATATTGCCTCTATAGTCCTATTTATTGCTATTCTTTGGTAATACCGTGGTTGTTTATCTCCTAATTGATAATAATATGGCTCCGTAATAATTTTTTCTTCTTGTTCAGAAATATTCTTTTCTTTTTTATATCTACTCCATAATTCATCGGGTGTAGGGAAATCCTCTAATTTTACTTCTCTTTCAGTTCCATTTAACATATCATGTTCTAAAAAACTTCTCCCATTAGTCGAGTATGCAAATGGTATATCCAGCATTTGAGCGTATTCTATAGATTGTTGCATTCCTTTACCAACAGGCTCACTATATTTTTTAGCCTCAACAACAGCAAGTGGCATATTAGCACTTCCAAATAAAATATAATCTGTCCTTTTTCTAGCACCTTTTGACACCATTTTGCCTCTAACTGTTATTCTGCCAGCAGTAAAGGGAGTCTCTCTCCTAATTCTATCTTCACTCCATTTTTCAATCAAACACTTGTCTATAAACTTGGCTCTTGTGTCCTCTTCAGATAAATTATTGTAATTGTCCATACCTATCCCCCTATGCAACTTCCGATAATTTATACTTATACGAAATTATAATAACATATTTCAACTAATTTCGACAATATGTCTTGATTATTTTTTTATTCAGAGCTAACATACAACACAACAAAGGGGGATGATTAAATGGATATTATTGAAAAATTGTTTGAAATGAGAAATGAAGAGTTAGTTGAAATATCGCCTGACGATAAAAAAGCACTTCTTGAAATCTGCCCACATTATTATGAGACATCAGAACTTGAAAAATATGTTCTTAATAACCCTGAAATGTTACAGGTATTTAACGATTTTCGTATTCAGACATATAGTGCATCTGCTTTCTTTAATAAAAAGTATTATTTAGCAGGTTTGAAAGACGGCATCAATATCACAAAATTTGCAAAAGGAGATGAACCCGATGATTGCTAAAGGCACAAAAATAAGGCTCAT
>JAEEGL015213483.1_pt1 | contig 14245 bp, 7 predicted proteins | sample 9134231 | NCBI WGS metagenome assembly JAEEGL01 (sample SAMN16246548, study PRJNA631951) | gut metagenome | biome: gut microbiome; feature: rumen; material: fiber-attached | host: Bos | place: Iran: Karaj | collected 2018-10 | reverse complement strand
CGACGAGATCCCGCAGGAGGGGTTCGTGCGCATCGCGTGGTCGCCCGACCGCCGTGTGCTACTTCGCCATCTCGGCGAAGGAAGTTTCATGGTGGTGGAGAGCGAGAACTCCAAGCTCAAGCCCGGCGATTCCTTTTCGTGTTCCTGTTTCATCCTCGGGGAGCCCCTCTACCTCGACAACTTCGTGCACGGCAACAACGCCCCCACCCTCTTCGTGGTCGGCAACAAAGGCGGGCTGACGGAGGTGCGGCGGGAGCGGGAGTAGCGGTGAGCACTCCCCGCAAAATCTCCACGAACCGGAAAAAAATCAGTTCGCGGAGGAAAATGGCACCCTGAAACTCCTCCGCGAACAAAAATTTTGTATCTTCGCGGAGAAATAAAACAGGGGCATTATGACAGCAGAAATCATCGGAAGAAAGAAGGAACTTACTGATTTACAAGAATATTACGATTCTCGCGAGGCAGAATTCATCGTAATTTACGGCAGGCGACGCGTGGGGAAAACCTTTTTGGTCCACCATTTTTTCCAAAATCGGTTCGATTTTTGCGTGACAGGACTCTCCCCAATCGAATCCGACAACATCAACCTGAAGGAACGGCAGTTGGAAAACTTCCAAACGGCTCTGAATCAATATGGGATTCGGGAATACGAGAAACCTTCGGATTGGTTTGAGGCCTTCAACAACCTCCAAGACCTGTTGACCAATGCGGACAACCAAGAGCGGCAAGTGGTTTTCATTGACGAGCTGCCATGGATGGACACTCCCTCTTCCGGATTCATCACCGCATTGGAGCATTTCTGGAACGACTGGGCAGCTCACAGATCCAATCTGATGTTCATCGTTTGCGGTTCCGCCACCTCATACATCATCGACAACGTCATCAACAACACGGGGGGCTTGTACAACCGCATCACTCATCCGATGTTGATATCCCCTTTCACCCTGTCTGAAACGGAGTCGTATCTCAGCAGCCGGGGCATCGCTTACGACAGAATCGAGATATTGCGTTGCTATATGGTGATGGGGGGCATCCCTTACTATCTGCGACAACTGAAACGAGGGAAAAGTCTCGCGCAAAACATTGACGAGCTGTTCTTCAACCAGGGTGCCCCCTTGTCTAGGGAATACGACCGGCTGTTTAGTTCCTTATTCAAAAAGCCGGAAACCTACAGGCACATCATCGAAATTCTTGCCGGCAAAAAGGCAGGGTATTCGCGGACCGAAATATGCGCATTGTTAGGCAAGAAATGCGGCGGTGACATCAGCCGTTATCTCAGGGATCTGAAGAACTGCTTCTTCATCTCCTCATACTATTCCATGGACAAGAAAAGAGACATAAAATACAGGCTGTGCGATTTTTACACCTTGTTTTACTTGAAGTTCATCAAAGGGAAGGAAGGACTGGACCCGAGGTTTTGGTCTCACACTATCAACACCCCTGCGACACAGGTCTGGAACGGTCTCACTTTTGAGCTGATATGTTTGACCCATGTGGAGCAAATCAAGCGCGGCTTGGGAATTTCCGGAATCCTTTGCAATGCGTTCTCCTGGTGGGACCGGGACGCACAAGACGCCGGGGCTCAAATAGACCTGGTGTTGGAACGCGGCGACAGGGCCATCAACCTGTGCGAGATCAAATTCTGCGCCAACGAGCCGTTTCTTATCACCAAGGACTACGCGGACAAGTTGCGCCAAAAGGTGGCCGTTTTCAGGGAATCTGTGAAAACGCGCGCCACCATCCTCACCACCCTGATCTCCACGTTCGGAATTGTCCCGGGCAAGAACAGCTCCGTCATCCAATGCAGCGTCACCTTAGACGACCTTTTCGACCGAACGCGCCCTTAATTCGGACCAATTCGGACCAAGCCGCCAATCAGTTTAGATATTATTTTTGCGCTGTGAAATCACCGGTGAGGGATTTCACGGCGTTCTTTTTTATTCTGTTTTCTGCTTGGGTTTTGCCAGAACCTCTTTGACGACAAAGGCAGGCCGCGTTTTTTTTTTGAGGAAAGCGGTTGCACACCTAAGCAGCTGAAAACAACAATTTCAATTAATAACAAAAGAATAATTCATCAACAAAATAAACCAATATGACAGAAAAGAATATCTGCCCAAAAGGGCTTTTATTTCTTATTTTAGCGGCTGCATCCTTCGGATTGGCCGCCCAGACCGTCACCCTCACCTTCACCGCAAAGGACGCTGCAAACCATTATGTGCAGCTTAACAGGGTTATCATAACCAATCTGACCAAGAGCTGGCAGGAGACCATTTACTGGCCCGACACGGTGCTGACTATGCAGAACGGCACGGGCATTGACGACCACACTTTGGACGGCGGGTTCGCTCTATCGCAGAACAACCCAAACCCTTTCAGCGGCACCACCGAGGTGAGCCTGACCACAGTGGATGAAGGCAAGGTTGATTTGGACATCAAGGATATGAATGGACGCATCATAGAGACACATAATCTTGTATCTCCGCAACTGGGAAACCATCAATTCCGCATTTCCTTGTCCACCGCGGGTACTTACGTGATGACCGCCCGCCAGAATGGGAAGACATCCTCCATCAAGATGATTTGCAACGGCGGAGGTGGTAGCAACACATTAGACTATCTTGGCATGGTGCAGACCATTACCGTCGTGTTGAAATCCAGCACTAACAAGCCTTTCAATTTCGGCGACCAGATGGAATATGTGGGTTATGCCTTCATTAACAACACGGAAGCGGAGAGCCAGCGCATCACACAAGCGCAGGGATCGTCGCAATTATTCACATTGCAGTTTGCGGAGATTCAGGCACAAATGCCTACTGTTGTTACCTATTCTGTGAGCAATATTACCGCCAACACCGCCAATTGTGGTGGCAATGTAACGGATGAGGGTTATGGAATGGTTACGGCTCGCGGAGTATGTTGGAGTACATCACAAATACCTACAGTTAGCGACAACTACACCACCAATGGCAGTGGAACAGGTGGTTTCTCAAGCAGCCTCACGGGACTGACACCCGGCACCACCTATTATGTGCGGGCATACGCCACTAACAGCGCGGGCACAGCGTATGGTGAGGAACGTAGTTTCACAACCTCTGCTGTGTCACCAACCGTCACCACCGATGGGATTACTAATATCACAAGTTCGAGTGCATCGTGTGGAGGAAATGTAACCTACTCAGGAGGTGCTTCCGTGATTGCACGAGGTGTCTGCTGGAGCAGGTTCCCTAATCCTACCACTGCCACCGGAGGATCAAGCTCTCATACCACTGACGGTAGCGGCTTGGGTGGTTTTACCAGCGAAATTACGGGGTTGTATCGCGGTACGACCTATTATGTACGGGCATACGCAACCAACTATGATGGTACAACATATCACACGGCCTATGGCGAAGAACGCACTTTCACCACTTCCGCAGTCACGCCTACAGTCACCACTACAGAGATAAGTCCCTATAGCATTACTATGTTCTCTGCAGATTGCGGAGGAACTGTTACTGACGACGGGGGTGCTTCTGTGACGATTCGTGGTGTGTGTTGGAGTACCTCCCATAATCCGACCATCACTGATTCTTTTACCACCAACGGTAGTGGTGTGGGCAACTTCACTAGTAGCCTTTCTGGATTGACACCCAATACAATCTATTATGTGCGGGCATACGCCACTAACAGTACTGGCACTGGCTACGGCAACGAAGTAAGTTTTACCACTAAACCTCTTCTAACACCAACTGTGACAACAAATATGGTGACTGACATCACCGATACAACCGCCACTTGCGGCGGAAATGTCACATACGATGGTGGTACCACGGTGACTGAACGCGGTATCTTGTGGAGTATTTATCCCAACCCTACTTTTGTAAACTGCACTGGTTGCAGCCATGTCGTCAGTGGGAATGGTACAGGCGGTTTTACTGTTAATATGACATCGCTGCTTCCTCACACCCCATATTATGTGCGGGCGTATGCTACCAATAGTCAAGGGACAAGCTATGGTGAAACAAAAAGTTTCACAACCACAGGCCCCCTCGTCTGTGGCACTTCTGTCGTTTCCGACTATGACGGAAACATATATCAAACCGTAAAGATAGGATCCCAATGTTGGATGAAAGAAAACATGCACACATACCACTATTCGGATGGAACAAGTATTAACTCTCCCTACGCTATGGATCACTGTTATGTCCCTTATGAAATTGTGGCAGAAGGTCACGGCTACTTATATGATTGGCAAGCAGCCACCCGTTATGGATATGGTAGTGACGATAATCCAAATGGCGTTCAGGGAGTTTGCCCGCCAGGCTGGCATTTGCCAAGTAAGAGCGAATGGCTGCAATTGACAGATTATGTAAGTAGCGTTGGTATATATTCCTGCGACAATTCCAGAAAACATATAGGGAAAGCTTTGGTATATAACTACTGGAGCAACAATGATACCTGTCCAGTTGCTTTTAATGCCACTGGCTTTAGTGCTCGGTTACACGGCTATTGTTCTTCCAACAACACCCTTTATCAGTTTCATGAATGTGGACTTTATTGGACATCAACTTTTGTAGGAAACGATGGGGTTGAAGCATTCAGGCTTAGTTATAATGTTGGCTCCAATTGGGGTATCCAAACAATGGTAGGCGGGACGAGCGGCTTATCGGTGCGTTGCGTCAGTGATGAATCTTTAGGTGTACCTGTCACACTCCGACCATACTCCACCAATTTTTCCGAAAACGATTGGATCCTTAATAATGGCAACTGTACTAACAACTGGCACATTGGGTATCTTGATGGCACACAAAAAGCACTATATGTGACGAGTGACAATAGTACAGCCAATTATTCCGTTACCTCTTCGTCAACTATTATGGCCGAAAAGGATTTTGTCATGCCAACTGATGACTCCGTACACGTAGAATTTGATGTTCAAATTGGTGGTGACAGCACTTTTGACTATTTGAAAGCCTTCCTCGTTCCATCTACTGTCACATTTACACCAAGTGGCACTCACAACACACAATCTCCTATAGATTATGCAAACTACGCTGTCAATTTCACTGCTTTCAAATCGCAAACAAATTCTGCAAACAATTATCCGTATATTTTCAACCAGACAGATGGAAATACTGTTCACATTAGTGTGAACATGGCCAACCCTGAACCTGACGGCATGGCCAAGTTTGTTTTTCTTTGGAGGAACGACGGCAACTCTGGGACACAACCTGGTGCTATTATCACGAGTTTCTCCATTGGAACTCGCACATGCCCTGGCACCCCTACTGTCACCGATTATGATGGCAACATCTACAATACGATCCAATTAGGAGACCAGTGCTGGTTGAGAGAGAACATGCGGACGACACGATATTCAGACGGTACAATTATTCCCTTAGGCACCAGCACATCTGCCACGAAGGCGTATCGGTATTGTCCTGACAACAACCCCGAGAATGTTCCAACATATGGATATTTATACAATTGGAGAGCAGCGATGGGTGGGACACCACGGAGTGAGGAGATTCCAAGCGTGGTACAAGGAATTTGCCCGATTGGGTGGCACATTCCAACGGCAACCGAATGGGATCAAATGAAAGATTTTTTAAGCAGCCAAAGTGCGTACAATTGTAACGAAAACTATTATACTTCTGATTATTACACTGGTAAATCCATAGCTCACCAGGATGGATGGACAGGGAACAGTGCCGAATTCTGCAAGGTTTGTAACATGGCCGAACAAAACAACTCTTCCGGATTAGGTCTCCGTCCAGCCGGATCTTATGATTATACTTATGGTTCTAACGGAAGTTATAACAATTTCGGTTCTCGTGCGGATTATTGGCTTCCGCAGAGGAACACATCCGCAGAGTATCTGAATAGTTATTCCAAGTATCTTGATTGCAGTTCCAATTCATTAGAGTACGGATCTTCCACAAATAAGGGTCTTGGTGGAAGATCCGTGCGCTGTGTTCGAGGAAACGCTGCCCCAACAGTCACCACCTTACACTTCTCGGGCACCAACACCACTACGGCCGAGGGCGAAGGCGCCGTGATTTCCGATGGTGGATTCACTGTGTCAAGTCGCGGTGTATGCTGGAGTACTTCGCATAATCCAACCGTTAATGACAACCATACCGTCGATGGTATGGGGGTGGGTCATTTTACCAGTACTATCACAGGCCTCACACCCAGAACGACTTACTATGTACGGACATATGCGACAAACTGTATAGGTACTGTCTATGGAGATGAAGCGGTTTTCACAACATACCATAATGACACGGACGGAAAACCTTGTCCAAATGCAGTGACTGTTGCGGACGTGGACAACAACATATACCCAACGGTGCAACTTGGTGCACAGTGCTGGATGGCTGAGAATCTGCGCACCACACACTATGCCGATGGAACCTATATTACATACGGTGAAGGAAGTTCCTCGTCGAATGAAGCATACCGCTATTGCCCGTATGGAGCCTCTATTAATCTTTACCCTGGCGGCTTCCTGTATAATTGGACGGCCGTGATGGGCGGTGCCGCTGCCAGCAGTGCCAATCCCTCTGGGGTGCAAGGCATCTGTCCTGACGGATGGCATTTGCCCAGCAAAGCGGAATGGACACAATTGCTCAATTATGTGAGCGGTCAAAGTGTGTTTGTTTATTCCTACTCTGCGGGGGATTCTCATATTGCTTATTCATTGGCTAATCCGTCAGGATGGAAATCCTCCAACACAGTGGGCGCACCTGGCTGTCAAGGACAAGGCCACCTCGTGGACACTATTCTCCGAACCGGATTTTCTGCATTCCCTGCACAATCGTTTGACCCAAGTTCTATAGGGCAATATGCTAATTTTTGGACATCTACGGATGGTTCATATTCGGGAACCGCCTTTGAGTACTACATGTCTTACAATAGTTATTCCATGAGTAATATGTCAACATCGAAGAGCGATTACCTCTCTGTCCGTTGCGTTAAAAACACCAGCGGGAGCCCCTCCTCATCTACGGCAGTTACAACATCTTCGGTCACCAATCTCTCAAACAATAGTGCTACTTGTGGCGGATGCGCATATTCTTCTAATTCTGCCGATGTGACTGCCCGCGGTGTGTGTTGGAGTACCTTACAACATCCCACTATTACCGACAATCACACCAACGATGGTAGCGGAACAGGAACCTTCTCAAGCACTCTAACTGGAATTAGGACAAACACCTTATACTATGTACGCGCATACATCTCCACTAATGCAGGAACATATTATGGAAACGAAAGAAGTTTCTCCATCTTGGATTCCAATTACGATGCTCAACCTTGCATAGGATCATCAAATGTTGATAACATCTATAACACTGTCCAAATCGGCACACAGTGCTGGATGAAGGAGAACCTGCGCACCACTCATTATACCAACGGTACACCAATCACATTGGGGAATGTCCTCTCTGACACAACTGCATACTACTACTATCCGGGAGCAAATATGTACAACATGAGCACCTATGGGCTCCTATACAACTGGAAAGCTGCCTTTGGAGATGATGCGGCAAATGTTGAATCTGACTTGACTATTCAAGGTGTCTGCCCCACAGGTTGGCATTTGCCCCGATCCTACGAATGGGAGAATTTGGTGCAATATGTTGGTAGTCAAAGCAAATATCAATGCGGCGGCAACATCCAAAACATATCGAAGGCCTTGGCGGCTACAACGGGTTGGATAGGCACCAGTCCAAACGTTTGTACTCCAAGCAATGAACTCTCTTCAAATAATGCCACTGGTTTCACCGCTCTCCCAGCATATTATAAAACAAATTCATCAGACCAGCCCGTTGGAAGCGGAACTCATTTTTGGGCTTGCACTTCCAGTGGCATTAATTCATTGTTCCGTATAGTTTGGAATTCAACGACTACATCCTTCCAGAGCTCTAACTATAACTATGGTTGTTCCATCCGCTGTCTCCGGGATGCTTTAGATGATGCAAGCGGCACAACACCTCTTGTTGCTGTGACAACGGGGTTGGCATCATCAATAACAACGACTTCTGCCCTGTTGAGCGGCACCGTCTTTAATCCCGAAAATGCAATTATTATTGCACAAGGGTTCCAATGGAAAGCTGATTCTGAGAGTGTTTATAACACTGTAAATGTACAAGGTGATATCCTGTCGTATTCTTTAACAGGTTTAAACTCAGACAACAACTACAAATACCGTACTTTTGCCACAACGGCTCAAGGGTCCGTGTATGGGCCTGAAATCTCATTTGCCACAATGCAAGTCCCTGGCATACCTTGCCCGGGTACACCAACTGTGACCGACTACGATGGCAACATCTACAACACTGTAAAGATAGGGCAGCAATGCTGGATGAAAGAGAATCTGCGCACCACACACTACGCTAACAGCGTGGGGATTCCTTTTGGCACGACAACTTCGTCAACTGTGGCCTACCGTTATGCGCCCAATAGTGACACGACCAATGTGGCCACCTATGGCTACCTCTACAACGGACCTGCTATAATGAACGGTGCGACCAGTAGTGATGCTAATCCAAGTGGGGTGCAAGGCATCTGTCCCCCTGGCTGGCACGTGCCAAACTATGCGGAATGGGATCAGCTTATCAACTATGTTAGTAGCGTTCCCGACTTTACGTGTGGCGGAGACAACAGATATATTGCAAAGGCATTGGCGGCAACCTTTGGCTGGAGTAATGACAATGGAAATTGTACGGTCGGCAACGACTTGAGCGCAAACGACGTCACAGGTTTCAGTGCATTGCCTTCAGGTTATTACTGCGGTAGCGTAAATGATTTCGGTACTATAGCATACTATTGGGGGGTCGGGAATATCAGCAATAGTAGTGCCAAAGTGAATAGCGGCAGTGTTTCTTCCAAATGTGGGATTTCTGTCCGTTGCCTTCGTGATGATAATTATAGCGTTCTGACTTGGCCCTCTGTTTTCACTAATTTGCTTGACAACATCACCGATTCCACAGCCACCTGTGGTGTCAACGTGTTATCTGACGGAGGCGCAACCGTCACTGAACGCGGTGTGTGTTGGAGCACTTCGCCCAACCCTACAACAAGTGACAACCACACTACAGATGGAAGTGGCATAGGCAGCTTCACCAGCAACATCACAGGGCTGCTGTCGGGCACTATTTACTACATGAGGGCATACGCCACCAACAGTGTGGGCACGTCGTATGGCGATGAGATTACTTTCACCACCCACTATAGTCACACTCCGGCCAGTCATTCCTGCCCTGGTATGGCCACCGTCACAGATTATGATGGTAACACATACAACACAGTGCTAATTGGCAACCAATGCTGGATGAAAGAGAATTTGCGTACCACGCACTATGCCAATGGTGCCAGCATACCTTTGGGCAGTAGCACAAGCGTAACAACAGCCTATTGCTATTATCCCAACAGTGATTCTAGTAATGTGTTCATGTATGGCTATCTTTATAACTGGCCTGCGGTGATGCACGGTACGAACTCATCCAGCTCTATCCCTTCCTGTGTGCAGGGAATTTGCCCCAATGGGTGGCATGTACCAAGCGATGCTGAGTGGACACAACTGACCGATTATGTGAGCAGCCAAAGTCAGTATGTATGTGGTGAATCTTCCAGCTCAATTGCAAAGGCTTTGGCTTCCCACGCAAAGTGGAATATTAGTAGCAATACATGTGCGGTTGGCAATGTGCTTTCGGACAACAATGCGACTGGTTTTTCAGCTCTTCCTGCAGGTAATTATTATTCTACTGGTAATGATTCCCCTTTTAATACTTACGCTTTGTTTTGGAGCACTACCGGAACTGGCCACAATGGAGCATATTGTCGCCATCTTTCTTATTATGGAAACAGTATGAGCAGACAAGCAAATGGCTATGAACATCGGTGTTCAGTTCGTTGCATTTGGGATGGGGATAGCAATCCGACGGACGGGGAACCCTGCCCCAGTGCGACAACTGTGACCGACTATGATGGCAACACATACAATACTGTGCTACTTGGTGAACAGTGTTGGATGAAGGAGAACCTGCGCACCACGCACTATGCTAATGGGGTCAGCATTCCTTTGGGGACCAGTGGGAATTCAACAACAGCATATCGTTATTATCCAGACAATAACTCGTATAATGTTTCCATTTATGGATACTTGTATAACTGGCCTGCTGTGATGCACGGTACTGCCAGTAGCACAAACAACCCCAGCGGTGTGCAAGGCATCTGCCCTGTCGGCTGGCATGTGCCGAGCAATGCGGAGTGGACCCAACTGGAGAATTATGTCAGTAGTCAATGCCCATTCGTGTGTGTTAATAACATATCTTACATTGCCAAAGCATTAGCTTCCACAACAGGATGGATTAGTAATACTAACACCAATTCTTGTGCGGTAGGTAATAATCCTAATGCTAACAATTCCACAGGTTTTTCGGCTCTTCCCGCAGCTGGCATCAATGGCGGCAACCTTGGCTATGAGACCTCTTTCTGGTCTGCCACGGAGAGTGCCAGTAACAATGCACATGTAAGATTTCTATGGTATGGTTATGCCGATGTAGAAGGACTAACCCCCTATAAGGATGCCGGCAATTCCGTCCGCTGCCTTAAGGATTAAACCTACCTTACAATAAATGGAACCTTTTCATTTATTCCCAATTCTTGAATTTCAAAGTTTAACAAATAATCTCCAAAAAAGAATAATTATGGAAATGTATAAACTCATCTGCAAAGAGATTGAAAGTATTTTGAAAGATACCGATGGGCTGGCCGCTCCGATTCTCAGCCTTCATCTCCCGAAACGAGCCAAGTTTGAGAGATATTTGCAAACCGTACTGGCCTATAAATTACAATCTCGCTACCCTGACACTGAAATTGAGAAGCCCTATACGAATAACAGCAGCAAACATGCTGACATCTTTGCCAACAACACCTTCATTGAGATAAAGACGGTAAATACAAGCTACAATGTGGAAAACGTAGAAGCTAAAAACAAGCCAATAACAAAAAACATCAGTGGGATTATAACTGACATCGAGAAAATCAGCACCTATGGGGTGAAGAATGGTGTGGTGGCATTTGTGCTTTTCCCCATAGATAATGAAGAAAAGTATAAAAAACATATGGAACGTATTGTCGGCGCTTTAAAGGATAAAACAACCTATGTGGAACGTGTTATAGGACAGTTTTATGTATTCTCTACAAAAGTTCAGGTTACTAAGGGATAATCTCGACAACTTCGTGCACGGCAACAACGCCCCCACCCTCTTCGTGGTCGGCAACAAAGGCGGGCTGACGGAGATGCGGCGGGAGCGGGAGTGAGTAAATTCGGACCAATTCGGACCAAACCACCAATCGTTTTACATATTATTTTTGCGCTGTGAAATCACCGAAGAGGGATTTCACGGCGTTCTTAATAATTAAAAACATACAGTTATGGCAGCAAAATCAGCAATTTCGGGTGAATACATCATCCAGAAGGAAGAAAGCGGAAGCATCGTGGTTTACCGCATTTATGACAATTCAAAAGGCGCTCTTCGTGAAATAGCCCAAAAAATCGGTTTCGAATACGACGAAAAGTGGAATGTCCGCCAGTTCGGGGCCAAACTGATTGACTTTATCAACGAAAACAAATAGTGTTTTTTTGAGTGACGCTGTTAACAATAACATACTGTGGCATATATTAATGCCTCGATAATGTAATAACAGTCAAACACTAACAAAAGCATATATTCGGATGGTCATCATAGAAACATTTGCAGACGGGGTGAAGGTGACGGACAGGCAATATACCCGTTTCTTCGGCACAACAGATTCAAAAACAGAGATGGTTGTGGTGCTGAAGCATAACTTGTATCGTATCTGCGAGCGCACAAACGGCCGCCTGTTCCCTGTCTGCATCGTTCCGGCGGAACAGTCCATCCTCATCCGCTCTTCAACAAACATTGAATTGACAGAAGAATAGAGCAAAAACTGTGGCACCGGTTAAAGGATTCCTGCTGGTGACCACTATAGTTCATATATGGATCCTATTATTTAGAACCTTGCGATGTACAGGTAATCGCGTATGATATGGCTTTACATGATATTTGTGATGAATGGAAAATCCTTTTTTTGGACGACAAAATGAATATAATCCCCAAAGAGAGGCGTTTCAGGATAAAAACAGAATTGGAAGAGCGAATCAAAAAGCTCCAATATGGTGATCTTCGTTATGCGGATGATTTTAAATTAAGTTATTATGACGCAGATGAGCTCCTTTGGGGTGAGCAATATTCCATCCCCGAAGGTTCTCCTTTCCCAAAAGCGCAAAAGGATATTTTGGAGTTGTGCCAAAATTATGCACTCGAAAATCATTTGAATGTTATGGTGCAAATCTTCAATACGGCTACTGAGTATGGTAAAGAATTGATCATTTGGATGCAAGCAGCCGTCCTTTTCGGACAAACATCAGAAGCGGATGCCAAAGTGTACGAAAATATTGATGGTGAATTCTTTACAGATATAGATTTTGAAAATGAGACTAATGAGGAGGAAATCCAAGAATACTTGTGGGACACGTTAATGGACAATTTTGACGAATCCCCATGGGAGAAGGATGAAGACAATGAGTTGACCGAAGATGCGGAGAAGCTGTATAACAAGTGTTTTGCTTACACAGCAAAGGCATTCTTCTATGATTTGTGGTTAGACGAACTGTCTGCTTCTTTCCAGCAATATATTCCCAAGAAATATACGGAAGAAGGGACGGAGGAAAAGACGGAAATAATCATCGGTAACGAAATAACAGGCCTGAATCCATTGGTTGGCGATGAGCCTAAGATTCTCATCCTCGGCACTATGCCCGGAAACAGATCCCTCGAAACTGGTGAATATTATGCCTCTCACACCAACAGTTTCTGGAAATTCATGGAGCAAATCTACAACAAGGGCAAAAAGTTCCAAAACTACAATGAGAAGGAGGAATGCCTGAAAGCCAACAAGGTGGCCGTGTGGGATCTTGCGCATCAGTGCGAGCGCGAGGGATCTGCGGACAAGAATATGAAGAATGTGGTTTACAATGACCTCGCAGGGTTCCTGAATGAGCATCAAACCATTGATCTTCTCGTGTTCAACGGCAAGAAAACATTCAAGGATTTTGAAGAGCATTTCAAGATTGAAAAGAAGTGTGCGACCGCTCCCTCCACAAGCAACGCCTATCCGATGTCCTTCGACAAAAAATTGGAAGGATGGAAGGAAGCGCTTGGCTTCAAAAAATAGGACAACTAATCGGTTATTACTCTGGAAATGTGGGGTCTTAAAAGCCCCACATTTTCATTCACACAAGAAAATGAAAAAGATTCTTTACATTTACGGTCTCGGGTCAAGTCCACAGTCCAACACCGCCAGAACACTCGGCGAGCTGTTGCGGTCTTCGGATATGGAGATTGTCACCACTGAATATAGCCAGGAGGAACCAAAAGTCGGGTTAGCACAATTGGAGAAATTCATTAATGATGAAAAACCTGACGGAATCGTCGCCTCCTCGTTGGGCGCATTTTTCGCTCTTGTCCTGTACCCCCCCGTTCCGAGAATCCTAATAAACGTATGTTTTAGGCCATCTGTAGAACTTCCAAAACTCGGCTATGACGGTTCAAAATACAAACCCCTTGAGGATTATCTCCAAAGAGAATACCACGATCAACTGCCCTCCTACCTGTTTGAAGATGTGACATGTCTGTTTGGCACCGATGATGAATTGTTCTCATACAAGGATGAACTTTCGATGTTATTCCCGACCTACACGTTCAAATGTGGCCATCATCCTGACAAGCGGGCATTGACCGAGATGTTGCCGCATATTGTGCACAGTGTGAACCATCCGTTATGCTGTTGATAAAAAAGGCATACCAGTTCTTCAGCATTCCCGCCGCAGAGACGGCTGTCGTCGAACTAGTTTGATCAAAAACACATCAATATTCAACACCAACCTTAACAATAGCACTTCCATGGCTTTTTTGAATAAAGTTAAAGATAACGTGAATCTCAAAGAAGGGATGGCAAAAATCACAGCCAAGGTTTCTGATATAGCGCAATCCGGGAAGGAAAAAGGACAAGAACTCTTACACCGGAACAAAACGGAGGAAGAGAATGTCTCTGAAGAGGAAATGGAGGAAAAGGGGTCGAAGATGTTGGAAGTGCTGGACTGGGCGTTTGACAAAGCCAACGGCAACATTCCCGGGTTGGGCTCCAGCAGCGATATGGCAAAAAGATACCT
>JAEEGL012268644.1_pt1 | contig 14245 bp, 13 predicted proteins | sample 9134231 | NCBI WGS metagenome assembly JAEEGL01 (sample SAMN16246548, study PRJNA631951) | gut metagenome | biome: gut microbiome; feature: rumen; material: fiber-attached | host: Bos | place: Iran: Karaj | collected 2018-10 | reverse complement strand
GACGGCGAAGGCACGGAATGGGAACTGTCCAACCCCACATGGCTTAAGCGATTCATCCCGATAACGGGACACCCCGCGATGTGGTTCTTGCCCAAAGCCGTAGCCGACGACATCAACCGCCAACTGGCAGAAATTGAAAAAACACGCGGAGCGAGATAGAATGGACGGCAAAGAACAGCAGAATATCCCTGCGAAGACCATTGTAATTCGCAAGCTAACAGAAGAAGGATACCGTGCGACAGCCTCGGAGGTGGCAAAGAACACGGAAAAGCAAAAACAAAGATTTCTCCGCCGACAGAAAATCATTGAATCTGGGAAAGGGACTTATATATCCACCAAAGGAGCCATCGTCCAGTATGAACACGGAATCAAGATCGTTTTGCCGCTTGAGAACCAGTTCATACCGACTACTATTGGGCGACGAAAACGAAATCCCATTTCAGATTTCTCAAAATCAACACGAAAGCGTTTGCGTAAGGCTCTCCTTTGCACAGACCTACCTAATGGGTCACAGAGATTTGGTGTCACAATCACCCTTCCTTGGGATGATAGCGATTGGGATGACTATCTTCTAAATGATTTTCATTCTACTGTCGAAACATTCAGGACTGCCTTTGCGCGTTGCTTTCCACTCTGCGCAATAATATATCGGTTGGAACGACAAGAACGGGGCGCACCTCATATGCACTCGGTCTTCTATGCGCCCTTGGACAACGGTTGGATTGTAAACGCTTATGATCATGTGTCCCGTATGCGAAACTCCCAAAACACAAATACTCCCATCGGTGAACTACCCACTACATTTGACTTGAACATCAAGTCTAAATTTCTATGCAATGTATTTTCCGCACTGTGGTTCAACGCCATTAGCCATAGACTGTTTCGCACAAAACAATTGCAGTCTTATTGGGAGAAGTGTATTCGTGTCCAAGCCATAGAATCGAACCCCAAGATGTTTCAATATATGCTTAAGACGGAGCAGAGCCTAAAGAACGTAAAGGCTTGGGGATATATGCAGAGAAAGAACCTGACAGAAAGAAGATCAGAACCAATTAGTTATAATCCTGAAGGTGTCCCACTTGAAGGACGCATTCTAGTTCTGATGGCGCGGTGCATCAGCCAATGGAGCCGGAAGCAACTTTCGCACGGCAATCATTCGCTTGCTCCCTTCGGATGGCATTACTCAAGATGGAAAAGGAGACATGGATTCTTTTTGGGAGTAACACCCAATCTGACAAAGCGAATTATTGACTGGGCTTACAAGGAAGTAAAAGGTCGCGAAATGGATTATGTCATGCCGTATCGCCCAACGCCTCGGCAGACCCTGACTAACCCCATCTTAAACCGCTATGTCAACATACCCCAAACCCAAACACATCAATAGCAGGCATATTATATGATCATACGCGAAAAAAGAGGAATAGAAGGTAATAATAATTGCAAGTGTGGAAATATGACCATACTACCAAGGGATAAATAAGAGTCACAATTAAGACACGAAGGACGAATGGCAAACACAACAGGTACGTCATACTTCTACCTAAGCACAAAAAGCAATACGGCGACACGACAGCTCCTACATTAGCTAATGAATGACGCCGGAGGACGCTCACCTCGCGAGAAAGCCAAAATGGAACGTATCGGTATTCGTTTCCCGCGCCCCGCCCGCACTTCAACGACATCAAGGCGACCTTCTTTTATGAACTTGTAAATTGAATTGCGCCCCATGTTCAAGAGCGTTGCCGCTTTCGATATGTTAACAAGGCGACAATCTGAGTTCCCATCGGTCTTCGCGTCCTTCTCTGCGCCCGCAAACTTCGGTACGATTTCAGCGTTTCCGTGTAGGACGGCAAGAATATCCCTCTGCATCTTCGGCGTCAATGATTGTGGATTCGTTAGTAAGCTTACGAATTCGGGCAGTATTTCCATTGGTCTATTCCTTTCGTTAATGCGCGTGTATTCGCGCTGACCAATGCCAGACGGTCAATGCAACGAAAAACAAAAAGACGCGGCTATGAGAGCCGCGTCGGTTTGGGATTTTCTGATTTTGTATCAGTATGTGGTTGATTGCTAATTTATAGACTCTAAGAAAGCATTTTTGATGGCGTCCTTGGTCTTAGTCGTAAGCGAATCTGATGTTAGAAGAAGCTGAAGTGCATTTATGAGTTCTTGCTTATTTGCATGACCCGATGCGTGTTCTTGCGCCAATATGGGCAGGATTCCAGATGAGGGCTGAAGAGGGACGAGCGTTGGGGCATTCTCGCCAATATCTTGGCACGGCATTACCGCTGGAGTTTCGGAACGACGCACGAAATCATTAATCAAATTCCGCTCTCTGTTTTTCCTCTTGATTGAAACAATGGCAGCATTGCTTGAAGTTTCTATGTAGTACCGCACCATCTCGAACGTGGTGTGTCCCGTGATTTTAATTAGGTCTGACTCGCTCATGCCAATATCATAAAACGCAACACCTACAAAATACATACGGCAAGAGTGCCACCCATACAAACAGGCGGCACGTTGCCCTTGTCCCCGTTTCAATCGTGTTGCAGCCATCATAACTTCAGATTCGCGATGTGACGGTTTCGTTGCGCCCGGTCGAATCTTTGTGCCTGTAAGTCGTTCGACTTTGGCAAGGATTTCGCTTATCGCAGACTTGCGCTTTCCCACCATTTGTGATATCTGTCGATAGGTTTTGCCAAGAACAAATGATTCATAAACATTGCGCATTAGATTTTTCTTCTCGACAGCAAGCGATGACGATTCGATAATCTCGATTATTTGCGTTGGTGTTTTGACGGGTGAATTTGCGTCTATAAACACCGCGTCTTCGGGTTTGTCAGCGTCTGCGATAGCATGAGCAAAGATGTCTTTGCCTTCTTCGTAAATGCGCGAACGATTGGTGATATATATTCTTGCAGCTTCTGGAATAACATAGACATCTCTGGCGTCACGCCTATTATCAGCGTCTTCAAGTTCCTTCCGCAACTCTCCAAACTCTCGGTTGTAGTCTTTCTTGGTTGTGTCAGAATCGAAGATGGGGATTGTGACCTCCACCTTAGTCTTTTTGGTTATTACGCGGTTGATGCTACCTTTCTTCAAGTCTACGTTCTTCCATTCGAGCGTACAACAATCACCGATGCGAAGACCTGTGCAAGTCGCGACAACCAAAAGGCGATATAGGTAAGGCTTATCGGTTCTACTTTTGGCATATTCCCATGCTTTGTGCATCTGCTCTTTGCTTGGCGGCTTATGGGCGATTTCCTCTCTTTCTCCGAATTCACTTTTCTTGCTATTGTAGTCAGAATACTGAATTTGGAATGGGTTGGCGATTACGCCGTTTGTAAGGTCACGAAACACTCTTTTAAGTATGAAAACATACTTGCGGAAGGTCTGCCAAGACTGTCTTTGGCTGATTTCTGCGTAATACTCTCTTACAAGTTCGTTGTCAATGTCGGTAATCAGATTGTACTTTTTTCGATTGCGTTTCTTGGGACGGCTTGCAGTCCACTTGGCAAAATGTGCGAGGATGTCATAGACGGACTTATTGTACTTGTAACCTTCAGAACCAATCACAAGTTTGTACTTTCGCCGTTTGGCGTTTTCATCAGCAAGGGCAGAAATGCGGATGGGCTTCACGCCTAATGCCTCCGCATTTCTTCGCGACGTCGCAGATGAGTCCTTGCGGTCTCTGTTCTCTGATTCAAGTTCGGCTTTTGCCGCCGCCTTTGACGCCTCGAACGACGCATCTCCCGTTAGATTCAGAGAGAAGCGACCGTATTCATCAAGAGGAATCTTGCCGCGCAAGGGCGTTTTCAAGGCTCTGCTCGTACGTTTCCCGTTTACGATTATCGCGGCATACCATGTTTTGCGATACTCGCCGTTTCGATCTTTTAGCAGTATTAGACCCATTTTGCTCCTTCCATCTTTTGGTGTTCTTTCTGGTATTAGCCAGCCAGTAAACACCGACAAACAACAATAAACAGTATAGCATTCTTCAGCATTAAAAGCAAGCGAATTAATGCTTAAAAAATGCTTACACGGCGACATTCAAAACGAATAAAGTCGCGTTTTATTGGCATTTTAGTGGTTCTACCTTCTCAATGGCATTGAGAAGGTCAGGGGTTCGACTCCCCTTATCTCCACCACTTTAAGAAGTGCGTTTCGCCCAATGAAATCAAGGGTGAGACGCATTTTTCGTTTACGGGCGCAAATCGCACGGCCAATTGCGCGACGTTGCAGGCAGGCGGCATGCCGGCTGCCGTTTCACAACGCACCAGCATCCCGCAGGAAGGTGCCTCATGGGTGAAGTATCCCTCGCTCACGTAGCCCGAGCTCGCGGCGAAGTACCTGCCGAACGGCGCGGGCGGCGTGGTCGTGTTCGGCGTGAAGGGCGGCGCGGAGGAAGCGCGCAAGGTCACGGACGCGGCGAACGGGAACATCTTCTCGATCCTCGCGAACGTGGGCGACACGAAGAGCCTAATCATCCATCCGGCATCCACCACGCACTCGCAGCTCTCGGACGAAGACCTGCGCAAGGGCGGCATCGCCCCGGAGCTGATCCGCCTCTCCATCGGCCTCGAGCACGTAGACGACATCATCGCCGCCCTTGACGAGGCCCTGGAATCCGTAGCGGCTACGCGCGCCTAGACGGCAACCCGTCACTTGAAGATGTCGCGCGTGTGGATGCAGAGCCGCATTGAGTACCAGGTCGTGGTGGGGTTGCCGGAACACCAGAACCAACGGTTGGCGAGGGAGATGTCGTAGATGTCGTCGCGCGAATGGTTGACGCAACGGTTGGGGTTGCCGCTCGTCACGCTGGGCCCGACCGGGTTTGTGGCGTCAGGCATCGCGGTGGAGGAAACCTGGTCCAGGACGAATTCCGCGCGCAAGCCAAGCATGTCATAGATGCCCCAGCCGTTCGGCTGGCGCGTCTCGTGCGAGGCCGACTGCTTCTTGTCGAACCCGATGCTCGTGGCGGCGACCTGCTTCACGAAATTCGTCAGCTCCTCGCCGGTGGAGTCCACCGTGCCGCCCACGCTCCAGTACTGGTCGTCAGGCGTCGTGGCCTTGCACGCGCGTTCCCACTGCGCGGCTGTCGGCAGGTCGATTATCCAGCCCGCCGGCAGCTTGTCGGACAGAATGGCGCGCGCCTTCCCGATAAGGCTGGCGGGGCTCACGGCATGTTGCGTGGACGGCCAGTTTACGGAAGGTGAGTCGTAGACGCTTCCACGGCATGCCGCATACGAAATGTCGCAATATCTGACCATGGAGGACGTGAACCGTACCGCGTCCGCAGAGACGCCGTCGGCCCGGGACGTGATGCTGTGCACATGCCCCTTCATGATGGAGTTGACCTGGATGTAGTATTCGTCCGTCAGCGTCACCTGGTGGGCCCTAAGCTGCGGATTGGAGTTCGGATTCCTGCCCATGCGGCTCATCATCGCGTCAGACGCGCCCATCGTGAACGTCCCTTTCGGGCAGCGGCGGAACACCATGTTGGTGGTGGCATACGTGGAGTTGGACTAGATCCATCCTCCTGACGGAGCCGTCGACGTGAACGAGTACTCTCCCGTGAGCAGGTTCAGTATCAAGTAGTCGCGGGCCACGGCATCTTCCGCCAGCTGCACGCGGAACCCCTCGAGCCTCTGGGAACCGTGGCCCGAGAGCGCAGGATCCCATACTATGTGCCCGGCACCGCGCTTGACATAGTAGAGGCTGCCGGAAAGCGATCTCTTGTCGAGCTCCACCGGCGATGACTGTCCGTCCCATGTGGCAAGCACCTTTATGTCCACCGTGTCGTCGCACGACACCTCGAAGTCTATGTCTACCTTCGCGCTCCACGGCCAACGCTGATGGACCGTGACGTTCTCGAAGCAAGCGTCCGCCATAGCCTGGATGGCGGCGACGCCGAGAACCATTGTCAGGAGAATCGATTTCATGCTCATGTCTATAGCCCCTTCCGTCCTCAGTTGCCGAACACGTTGCGGAGATGAATGCAGAGTCTGGTGGAGAACCATCCAGTGGTGTAGGAGTAGCCGTACCAGCACCAGCGGTTGGCATGGAGGATGCTGGGGTTGTCGCCGCGCGCAAGGTTCACCAGACGGTTCGGGTTGCCGCTCGTCACGTTAGGGCCAACCGGATCGGTGGCGTCGACGGCGGCAGACGATGACGTCTGGTCCAGAACGAACTCAGCCCGAAGACCGATCATGTCATACAGTCCCCAGCCGTTCGGCAGTCTCGTCTCCAGGGAAAGGTCCGGCTGTTTTGCCACTCCTATCATCGTGGTCGCAACCTGCTTCACGAAATTCGTCAGCTCGTCGCCGGTGGAGTCCACCGTGCCGCCCACGCTCCAGTACTGGTCGTCTGGCGTCGTGGCCTTGCACGCGCGTTCCCACTGCGCGGCAGTCGGCAGGTCGATTATCCAGCCCGCCGGCAGCTTGCCGGCCAATATCGTGCGAGCCTTCCCGAGCAAGCTTTCCCCGGCTACCGAATACCCTGTCGACGGCCAGTTGATCTTCGGGTTGCTGTTGCTTGGGTTGCAACGGAAATCCCTATACGAGAAGCTGGTGTACCTCTTGTGGGTGTCGTTGACGTACGTTATGTCAGATGCGGATACGCCATCCGCGCGAGAGGTTATGCTGTGCACGTGCCCCAGCGTGAGCATATCGACCTGCATGTAGTAGTCGTCCGTCAGCGTCACCTGATGGGCCTTGAGCTGCTGATTGTTGCTCGGATTCATTCCCATGCGGCTCATCATCGCGTCCGACGCGCCCATCGTGAACGTCCCCTTCGGGCATCGGCGGAAGACCATCTTGGACGTTGCATAGCTGACGTCCGATTTGATCCATCCCCCTGCCGGCGCGTTAGACACGAAAGTGTATCCGCCCGTCAACAGGTCCAGTATGAGGTAGTTGTACGCCTCTCCCGGCACCGACACCTCCACGCGGAAGTTCTTGAGGGCCTTGCCCTGCCAGCCTAGCTTCCCGGTGTCGAAGCGGATGCGATGTTGGCCGGCCGACACGTTGTAGAGGTCGCCCGACAGCGCAGACATGTCGGGGATGAACGCCTCCTGGCCGTCCCACGACACGGCGACACCCACCATGTTCAGGCTGTCGCCGGCGAGGGTGTACGTGACATATATGTCCGGATCGAAAGGCCATGCCTGATGTGCCTTCACGTTGGATATCGTGGTGTCCGCCATTGCGCATGCAGCGGCCAGCGCCGAGGCCAGAATGAAAAGTCTTCTCATCGCAACGTCTCCCTTCAGCGGAACATGATGCAGGTGCCGAGATTGATGAACATCAGCGAGGCCGTCCAGGCCGTCGATCCGTCGAACGCGAGCGCAAGGTCGAACGCGCCTCCGACGCCATAGGCGCGCGGCACGAACGGCTCCCAGCCCGACGTTCCGGCAAGTGCGGCCGAGGTCGCAGACCCGCCGGCGGGAGTCACCGCCATGGTGGCAGCCTGGGCGGACTCCGTCTCGGGCTTCCACGCGGCGTCGTACGGGATCGGACGCATGCCAGGCGCTTGCAACCGCTCCCAGTCTCTGGTTCCCGCCGGAATCACGGTGGCCGCATCAGGCAGACGCACTATCCGCGCCGTGCGCGTGGTGACGACGGTGGACGACTCGCCAAGGAACACGAGCTCAAGGTCGTATAGCGCCTCACCTCCGGTGGCGGCAGGCAAATCAACCGTGATCCACTCCGCGCCGGAAACCCGCATCATGCTGTACGAGCTGGCAACGCCCCCGGCCTTAAGCCTGTCGACAACCGTCAGCTGCGCCGAGTTCGCGTTCTCCGGCCACAGGAGCTTGGCATTCACTTGGTTTGTGGCGGCGATCTGCCAGACCCGGCCATCGGCCGACGGCCGCACCCTGACCGCATCGGACTGCGCCGCGATGCAGGCAATCGAGAGCAGCGAGGCCGCAACCGCAAGATTCGGCATCCACGCCTCCCGCCAGGTCATTACATTTCTTCTCATGCGCATGCATTCTCCTTTGACAACGTTTTCATCCGTTGCAAGTATACCACATCCGGCACCGCGCGGCAACCTCTACGGGCCGCGGGATAGGCTGAGCCTATCGCCTTGGCATTGAACTTCCTATTACCCTTTAGCGCCGAAGGTGTAATACAATATGCGGCGTCAACCCCGAACAAGGAACATTCAAAACAAAGGAACACTCAGATGAACAGCAAGAACTTCAGAAACGCAATAGTCGCCGGAATCGCAGCGGCAGCGGGCTCGCTCGCCGCCGGCGTGCCGCTCAACAACCTGCAGGGCACCGGAGGCATCGCCTTCAACCCGCTCGCCTACACGGCAGGATTACCATGGGATGGAGACGACGGAGGAGATACAACGAACGCCGTGGAGCATTCGGCGCTGAACGGCAAGGTCTCGCGCCCGCAGGTGGGCGCATGGTACGTGAACCTCAACGACGCGGGCATCAACTGGTGGGCCGGCTCCGCCGCCCTCACGTTTGCCGACCGAGTGGAGGTCTCCACCGGCTACGGGTTCGTCAACGCGCACAAGTACGGCGACAAGTCGATCAACACCTACAACGTCGGTTCAAAGGTGCGTTTCCTCGACGAGAACGCATTCGACACCTCGTGGGTGCCCGCCCTCGCCGTTGGCGGCGTGTGGAAGTATACCGACTCGCGCACGGTCAAGGCGTTCCGCCTGGATGACAACGGATTCGACGGCTACGTGGTGGCATCGAAGCTGATCACCCAGACCCCGGTGCCCGTACTGCTCTCGGCCGGCCTCCTGCTCTCCGACGAAGTGGTGAACGGCGTCGTGGGCCACAACGACTACGATGTCGTCGCATTCGGCAACATCGACGTGCTGCCGGCCGAGAACGTGGCCATCGGTCTCGAGTACAAGCAGGGCGTGGACGCGGGCGACACTCCAGCAACGGCGGGCCATTCCATCCGCAACCACGACTACTGGGACGCGCACGTCGCCTGGTTCGTGACGAAGAAGCTTACGCTCGTGGCGGCCTTCGCCGAGACGGGCGACAAGGACAAGTTCTACAGAAAGGGATCCACGAAGAACCTCGGCGTCGGTTCCGGCGCGGTGTTCTCGCTCCAGTACCAGTTCTAACCCAAAAAGAGTATACTAACAACAACCCGAAAGGAAAAAAGCAATGAGCAACACGGCAAAGAACATCCTGGAGAAGGTGGGCGGCACGCCGCTCGTCGAGATCTCCGGCAAGCTGAACAAGGGCGGCGCGAAGGTGCTCGCGAAGGTCGAGTTCTTCAACCCCGGCGGCAGCGTGAAGGACCGCATCGCGCTCGCGATGGTGGAGGCAGCCGAGAAGGACGGCGTGCTCAAGCCCGGCGCGACGATCATCGAGCCGACCAGCGGCAACACCGGCGTGGGTCTTGCGCTCGTCTCCGCGGTGAAGGGATACCATCTCGTCCTCACCATGCCCGAGACCATGAGCATCGAGCGCCGCAAGCTCGCGGCCGCATACGGCGCTGAGATCGTCCTCACGCCAGGCTCCGCCGGCATGAAGGGCGCGATCGCCAAGGCGAACGAGCTGCGCGACGCGACGCCCGGTGCCGTGATCCTCCAGCAGTTCGAGAACCCGGCAAACCCCGACTTCCACTACCGCACCACCGGCCCTGAAGTATGGGAGGGAACCGACGGAGAAGTCGCGGCGTTCGTCGCGGGCGTCGGAACTGGCGGCACGATCACCGGCACTGGCAAGTTCCTGAAGGAGAAGAACCCCGAGGTGAAGCTCTTCGCCGTGGAGCCGGACACGTCGCCGGTCCTTTCCGGCGGACAGCCCGGCCCCCACAAGATACAGGGCATCGGCGCTGGCTTCGTTCCGAAGGTGCTTGACACCTCCCTTCTCACCGAAGTCGTCAAGGCGTCTGCCGAGAACGCCGGCGCGACGGCGCGCGCGGCGGCGGCGAACGAGGGCCTGCTCGTGGGCATCTCGTCCGGCGCGGCGCTCTGGGCGGCGCTCGAGCTCTCGAAGCGACCCGAGTTCGCGGGCAAGACGATAGTCGCCCTTCTCCCCGACACCGGCGAACGATACCTCTCTACATGGCTCTTCGAGTAGCATGACAGGACTGTCAACGAAACTGCAAAAGCTGCGTGCGGCGCTTCACGAAATGGGAAGCGCCGCCGTGGCGTTTTCGTCGGGAGTGGATTCCACGCTTCTCCTGCGCGTGGCGCACGAGGAGCTGGGCGAGCGCGTCGTGGCCGTGACGGTGCGCTCTCCGCTGATACCCCGGCACGAGTTGGACGAGGCTGAGGCCTTCTGCCGAAATGAGGGGATTCGGCACGAGTTCATCGATTTCGACGCATTGGAGGTCCCCGTCGTCGCCGCAAATCCTCCAGACCGCTGCTACCACTGCAAGAAGGCGATATTCGGGCGCATATTGGAGTTCGCGCACGCGCAATGGCTGTCGACGGTGGTGGAAGGCTCGAACGTTGACGACGACGGCGACTACCGCCCCGGTCGCCGCGCCATTGCCGAGCTTGGCATCCGCAGTCCGCTGCGCGAGACTGACCTCTCGAAGGCCGAGATACGCGCGCTGTCGCGCGAGCTCGGCCTGCCGACATGGAGGAAGCCGTCGTTTGCCTGCCTGGCCTCACGCTTCCCATACGGCGAGCGCATCACCGCAGCGGGGCTGGAGCGGGTGGAACGCGCCGAACTGTGGCTGCGCGGCGCGGGAATGGGGCTGGAGCAGCTGCGCGTGCGCTCGCACGGCGACATTGCGCGTATCGAAGTGCCGCCCGGCGACATCCCGCGCCTGGCGGCCCGCGCGGACGAAATCGCCGCCGCGTTCAAGCGCCTCGGCTTCTCGTACGCCGCGCTTGATCTTCAGGGCTACCGCACGGGGAGCCTGAACGAACCTCTTGCGACAAAGGAAGGAAAATGAAGAATGCAGGCAATTAGCAAGGAAGAGGCGCTGGCGCTCCTGAAGCCGGAGCGGCGCAAGGAGCTGCGCGAGAGGGCGCACGAGGTCACGGAGCGATGCGTTGAAAAGCGCTTCGACTTCTGCTCAATCATCAACGCCCGCTCGGGCCGCTGCGGCGAGGACTGCAAATGGTGCGCTCAGTCCGCGCACTGGAACACCGGATGCGAGACCTACGGATGGGTCGGCACGGAGGCGTGCGTGAAGGCCGCGAAGGAGGCGGCGGCGAACGGCGCGGACCGCATAGGCATCGTGACGTCGGGCAGATGCCTTTCCCACGACGACGTCGACAATGTCTGCACGGCGCTGCGCGAGATGCGCATGGCAGAGCCCGAGATCGGGCTCTGCGCGTCGCTTGGGCTGCTGTCGGAGGACGACCTCGCGAAGCTCAAGGAGGCCGGGCTCCAGCGCGTCCACTGCAACATCGAGGCCGCGCCGTCGCTCTTCCCTTCGCTCTGCACGACGCACACGATGGACGACAAGCTCGCGACGCTTCGCGCCGCCAAAAAGCTCGGCTTCCAGATATGCTGCGGCGGCATCGTCGGCATGGGCGAGACGGACGAGCAGCTCGTCGAGTTCGCTTTCGCCCTGAAGGAGATTGCCCCAGATTCGATTCCCGTAAACGTGCTGCACCCGATCGAAGGCACGCCGCTCTACGAGCGCGGCGTACTCGACCCGGAGAGAGTCGTTGACTCCGTGGCGATTCTGCGGCTCGTGAATCCATCCACTCCGCTCCGCTTCGCGGGCGGACGCCGCGACATGACGGACGATACGGCGGCGAAGTGCATCTACGTAGGCATGTCGGCAGGCATCGCGGGGCCGCTCCTCACGACGCCCGGCGCCGACTTCGACGACGACCGCGCCCTTGCCGTCCGTGCGGGCTTCTCCGTGGGCCGCGGCGGCAGGAGGCCGTGGAGGTATTTCAGTCTTGCCGTTCTGGCGTTCATAGTCGCGCTCGCCGTCCTGCTGGGCGTCTTGAACAATCTGCGCGTCTCCGAGGAGCGCAGGGTGAAGTGGTTCGGCGACTCGGCGAATCAGGCCGACGCGGCGGCCGGAAAGGAGATGCTATGAAAAAGCACGTGTTTATGCAAGGACTGGAGTCAGTCTGCCGGCTTGGGCTCGGAGCTCTGTTCATATACTCGGCATTCGCCAAGATATCGGATCCGGACGAGTTCGCCTATTCCGTCAGCCGCTACGAGATGCTGCCTGATTTCATGATCGGCCTTTTCTCGCTGACGATGCCGATGCTGGAGCTGCTGGCCGGCCTGGCGATGCTGTTCACGAAATGGCTGCGCGAGTCGGCGCTGCTCGTCTCGGGGATGCTCGCGATGTTCATCGTCGCGCTCGCGCAGGCACTCGCCCGCGGACTGGACATTTCGTGCGGATGCTTCGGCGTGCCGAGCGTGGGCGGCCAGAAGGAGATACTGATGGCGCTCGTGCGCGACGTGGTGCTGATCGTGCCTGCCGCATGGCTGATGCTGCGCAAGAACGCCCTGATCTGGCCTGTGGAGCGGATGCCGAGGGCATGGCGCATCGTCTGCATCTGCGTGGTCTGCGCGGCTCTTGCCGCAGTGTTCGCAAAAGAAGAGGGAATGTGGGGGAACGGCAGCGGCGGATCCGGTAAGCCTGCGGCCACGAAGGAGGCCCGAAAAGCACGGCGGTCCGGCGCCGCTCAGGCAATGGTGTGGAACAGCGACTTCACGAATGTTCTTGCAAGGTCCCAGCGCGAACACCGCCCCATGGTGCTGCTGATAGTCGGCGAGGGATGCCGGCACTGCGCCAAGCTCGAAAGGAGCATGAGAAGCGGCGCGTTCCGCCTGTGGTGCGCAGACCGCGCCCCGCTGCTGTCGCTGGTGAAGGCCGGGTCGGCGCACACTCCTCCGGAGCTGTTCAGCGCCGCGCAGTCGTTTGTCACCAACACCACCGCGAATCTGAAGGGATATCCGTATGTGTGCGCCTACTGGCCGCGGGAGGACGCCACAAACAGGGTCGCGTTCTGCGGCCGGAGCGGTGAAATGGGCGTGAAGGCGCAGAGCACGCTCGCGAGGGAGCTGATGTCGGCGTTGGACGATGCGCTGGGCGTTCGGCCAGGAAATGGCTACAAGACGCTCGACGAACTGGTCAAGGGGGCGACGATCAAGGTGTCGGCGCAGGCGTCCGGCGACGGCGGAAGAGTCTCTATGTCGCCGCCGAACGGAGTGCTGCCGGACGGAAAGACGGTTGACCTGTACGCAAGGCCGTCGTACGGGTATGCGTTTCTCGACTGGCGCCTGCCGGACGGCTCCTTCGCCGGATGGGAGCCGAAGCTGACCGTCTTTGGCGACATGCCCGCCGGCCTCTACACGGCTCGCTTCAAGAGCATGTCAGACTGCCGCCCCCCGGTGCTGGTGTCGCCCCCGGAGACGTCCATCCGCGTGCAGGTCGGAGACTGGTTCCGGCATGAGATACTCGTGGATGACTCCTGCCGTCCCGTGAAGTTCCGCATGACGCGCCCCGCCCTGGGAGTCAAGGTCAACCCCATGACGGGCGTCGTGACGGGCGTGATACCCAAGGTGAAGGCGAACCTCGTCGAGATCGCCGTGATCGGAAACGATCCAGACCAGACGGAGAAGACGGTGCGTCTGAGGATTTCGGCCTTCGCGCGCAAGAAGCCGGAAAAAGAAGACGGCTCTTCGAACTGACGAGACGCCTGTGCGGCCATAGATGCCGCCTATAGTGGCGCAAAGGAATTACCGATTACCCTTCGCGGCGACGGCATGGTATAATATTTGAACAATCAAGGCACAACAAGGAGAATCTCATGAGCGACAGACAGGAACTTAACCGCAACCTTGCGCAGATGCTCAAGGGCGGCGTGATCATGGACGTGACGACGCCCGAGCAGGCGAAGATCGCCGAGGCCGCCGGCGCGTGCGCCGTCATGGCGCTCGAGCGCATCCCCGCCGACATCCGCGCGGCCGGCGGCGTCTCGCGCATGAGCGATCCCGCGATGATCAAGGGCATCCAGGCGGCCGTCTCGATTCCCGTCATGGCGAAGTGCCGCATCGGACACATCGCCGAGGCGCGCATCCTCGAGGCCATCGAGATCGACTACATCGACGAGTCGGAAGTCCTCTCGCCCGCCGACGATACGCGGCATATCGACAAGACGAAGTTCGCCGTACCGTTCGTGTGCGGCGCGCGCGATCTTGGCGAGGCTCTGCGTCGCATCGGCGAGGGCGCGACGATGATCCGCACGAAAGGCGAGCCGGGGACGGGCGACGTGGTGCAGGCGGTCAGGCACATGCGCAAGATGCAGAGCGAGATCCGTCACG
>JAEEGL010617293.1_pt1 | contig 14245 bp, 9 predicted proteins | sample 9134231 | NCBI WGS metagenome assembly JAEEGL01 (sample SAMN16246548, study PRJNA631951) | gut metagenome | biome: gut microbiome; feature: rumen; material: fiber-attached | host: Bos | place: Iran: Karaj | collected 2018-10 | reverse complement strand
CTGTCTCTTGATCTCCTCAGGATCATAGTCAAGCGTAGTATTTCCGTCATTGATACGGCCCTGACGATTAATTGCCTTGGTGTAATAGAGAATAGCCTCAGCTAAGGTCGTCTTGCCGGAACCTACGTGGCCGAACAACGCGATGTTGCGAATCTTGTCTGCGGAATAATTTTCCATCAGTCTTTTCCTCCTTCGAAGTCAAAAAATAAATACTTACTAATTATATATTATCGGGTATGCCAATTCCACAAAAAATTCTCGCACGCAAAAACTTTTTTTGTGCATTTATTTTCGGCTTTTTCGAGGCAAATAAATGAGGGCGTCACCACGGACGCCCTCGTAAAAACTCTAAAGAAATATAAGATTATCTTATCGGTCTTCCGAAAATAAGGACCAGTCTGTCCTCTTTCTGACTGAAAGGATTTGAAGCAAGTGAAGACAGAGATGTTGTCTCTGAAGATCCTCCCATAGAAGCCATAAGCTTTCCGCCGTCATCATCGATTACAGAGATAAGATTCCATCCTTCTGAAGATTTCTTCTTAAGGAGCTTGGAAAGTGCATCTACATTAACTTCTGAATTCTTTGTGTGATCGATCGTCTCAACCGAATACTCCATAGGAGCATTAGCTCCGCCTCCGCCTGACAAGACTCTCTTCTCAAGCTCGTCTATAGCCGCATCAAGTGATTTCAGTTTCTTCTCAAGATCAGCCTTCTCCATTTCCTTCTCCTTGATCTTTTCATTTAATTCATCTATCTGACTGAGCATCTTGCCTTTTTCGCTCTCGCTCAAAGCAGCCTGCTTAAGGAATACTGACTGTTTCTCTGCATTAAGAACGATCTCCTGTGCTGCAGCCTCGGCAAGAACAGTGGCATTCTTGGAATCTGCGATAATGACCTTTGCCTCTTTAAGTTCAGCCTGAAGTCCCTTTATCTGATCCTGGATATTCTCTGATTCCTGCTGATACTGAGTGTACTGTGCTTCTGCCTGCTCTTTTTTCTCCTGGGCTTCCTTAAGTTCAGTAGTAGCCTGCTTAAGGGAATCATCGAGTTCTTTCTGCTGTTTCTTAGCGCTCTTCTCGAAATTATCGATCTCGGCTGCAAGCTCATCACGCTTGGTCATAGCAGCTTCGGCTTCGGCCATGACAGCCTTAGCCTTTTCTGTCATATCATCAAGCTCAGCCTGTGCCTGCTTGTTGCGCTCTTCGAGGTGAAGGATGATCTGGTCTCTTTCAGCCTGTGCCTCGGCAATGAGTTTCTCCTTCTCGGCATTTGCTATATCCCTGTCGCGCTCAGCTTCCTGCTTCATCTTGAGGACATCGGCAGCCTGCTTCTCTGCAAGTTTCCTGTTCTCCTCGGCGATCTTGACCTTCTCTTTCTCAAAGTCCTCCTGCAGTTTAACGATCTTGTTTTCTGCAGCCTTTATCTCTTTTTCCTTCTCAGCCTTGATCTTGTCGGCATTGTCCATCATTGCCTGGACTTCCTTCGCCTGGGCAATGAGTTCATCTCTCTTTGCCATGGCTTCGGCATATTCCTTCTCGACCTGAGCTGCTATCTGTTCGGTTTGTTTCTGGGTCTCTTCGTATATCTTCTCCTGCTCGATCCTGGCTGCTTCGATCATGTCGTCGTGTTCTTTCTTCGACTTTTTCTTAGCTTCCTCGATCATCTCATTAGCTTCCTTGCGGAGAGCGTCACGCTTGTCACGCGCTTCGATAACCTCGTTACGGACTGTCTCTACTGTAGTCTCTAAGGCTGACTGCTCAGCAAGTTTTTTCTTCTGAAATGCCGTAAATTCTTTGTCGAGCTTGGCTTTCTCAGTCTCAAACTGCTCCTGCATACTCGCATAATCGTTCTTCAGCTTATCAAGAGCTTCAAGGATTCGCTTCTCCTCTTCAGAACGCTTTGCTTCTGCACGGGCTATATTCTCCTGCTGCTTCTGATCCAGGACTCTCTTCGCTTCAGCCGCAGCCTCATCGTTATTACCCTGTGAAGCCTTTTGGAAATCGTATTTGCACATTGAGCAGCGGGCAACATTGTCACCCATCATTACGCCGCAAACCGGACACTTCTTCATACTTCGATTCTCCTAAAATAAGCGCGCACAGATATTACGCGCAAAAAATTCATGGACATATTATATACCAGACGGCCTAAAATTATTACTTTTTATTCAAAAGTATTTTATAAATTTTTAGTTAATTTTCGAAACAGACCGTTATCCGCACCTGCTTTTTTTGTGTGCGTTGCATATTTCGACCGTCGTTCCGCCCGTTTATTCCGGTTCTGACACTTCCGGAAAGAGTGAACGCAATTCATCCTGAAGTCTGTTGTTTTGAAGTATCAAAACACCTGATCTTAAGAAAAACACCTATAAAACGAAGAAAGGCTACCCCGCAAGGAGTAGCCCATCTCAAGGGTGATCTATATAAAGTGAAGTCACTTTCATATATTCATGTTTATTCTACAATTATTTGCACCCTATGTCTTTGCAGAACTAAATACTTTTTATGAGATTTTTGTTAACACTTTATCATCCGCTTATCTTAAAGCCCCATTTTTTCTCGATCCAGGACAACTGCGATGACGTAAGTTTATAGCTGCTTATGTTGTAATCATAGCCGTCCATGCCCTGAAGCATCCACTGATTCTTATCGAATGTCATGGTATAGGAACCGCCCTTAGGCTTAAGCGTTATGTTCATCACGTTGTTGCTTGTGTGAACCTTGATCACATATGTTCCTCCGCCCTGCTCGGTAACAGATGAAACTCCGACACCGTTATCCATATCTGTGTTGTATCCGCCGGTAACTGTAACCTTACCTACTACAACATCGCCACCCGACGGGGCTTGTGTAGGCTCAGGTGTAGGAGAAGGTGTGGGTGTGGGGCTGCTGGTCGGAGTGGGGGTAATGTCCCCGCTTTCTACGGTTTCACCGCCGCCGCCACCGCCGCCGCTGGTTTCATCCTCTACGCTCTCTTCTGTTGTTTCCTCAGTCTCATCACTTCCGGTATTTTCAGGTGTGTAATACGGAATATCAAAGAAATCAGCAGCATTCTTTGTGAGATTCTCGATAGCTGTTCTTGCTTCCAATTCAAAATTATCACGATCGTGTTCGGCCTGCAGACGGGCTGATGTGTCTTTAGCGTTATTCAACGTCAGGGCAACGCCTACAAAAGCTGCAGCGGAGATCAAAACTATGATGCCCACAACGATCATTATCTCAGTTAGTGTAAAACCTCTTTTGCTGTTTCTGAATTTTGTCATATAGATCACGCTCCCTTGCATCAAGCTCCTTTGCTGATATTCAGATTATAAAGAACCGAAAATGCAAAATTCAATCACGAAGATATTGATTTTATGAGGGCGTTATAAACAATATGTTACAAAGAATTAAACATGTTTTGACCCGATTATCTTCCGGGCTTCACATATCAGGGAATCCTTGGAATTGATGCACATTCCGTCGATATACCGTTCAAACAGTTCATTCAGCATCTCACCTACTTCAGGACCCTCGGGGACACCTGCTCTGATAATGTCATTTCCCGTTATATCAAGATCTTTCACATCAAATACCGCGCCTGACTTTTTCAGCGCTTCTTCCACCGCGGTTATCTCTTCAAGTCTTTTGATCCGTTTTTGTCCGAGCGGTGAATGCGCAAGAATATCGGCTCTTTGCAAAATATGCAGCTTAACAAGGATATGTTCGGGATACTGACTCATAAATCTGTGAACTTCCGTCTTTTCCGGATGAACGTAAGTATCGTGGAGTTCCACCAGAAGACACACATCCATGATAAACTTCCCGGAACACTTCAATTCATTAAGCACTCTGTATGCGATATTCCTGCCGGCAGCCGGATGGCCTTTCATATGTCCCGAGCCGTTTTCGCCGAGTTTAAAGCATTCGGGTTTCCCAAGATCATGAAAGAGTGCTGCGACGGCCAGTTCGGGATCTCTTTTCTGTTCCTCCGAAAAAGGGATATTGTCAATAACCGCCAGAGTATGCTCAAATACGTCCAGATCATGGAACTCCGATCTCTGATCAAAACCGTGGCATATCCCTATCTCCGGGATTATCACGGTCAATATCCTCCATCCTGCCCTTAAAGCCGCGGATGCATATCTTCCTGTAACTATCCCTGTAAGTTCCGAAGCAATACGCTCTCCGGATATGCTCTTAAGCTCACCCGCGCATTTTTCCATCGCCTGTAAAGTATTGTCTTCAATGTCAAACCCGAGTGTTGAACAGAATCTCAAGCCCCGAAGTATCCTGAGTGCATCTTCTCCGAATCTTTTTTCAGGATTCCCGACAGCTCTGATCAAATGCCTGCTGCAATCTTCCTGTCCGCCTTCAGGATCGGAAATATTTCCTTCAATATCCATATACATGGCATTGACCGTAAAGTCTCTGCGCCTGACATCATCTTCAATGGAAGTCTTGAAGACAACCTTGTCAGGCCTTCTCAGATCGGAATACGATCCGTCTTCACGGAATGCGGTTACTTCGACATCTCCGTGTTCAGTAACCGCCGTTACGGTTCCGTGTTTGGCTGCATTATCGTAATAATCTATCCCGGCTTCTTTGAAAATGCGGATCATTTCCTCAGGTCCGGCGGAAGTCGCAATATCATAATCGTGGGGCTGTTTGCCCAGAACGATGTCCCTGACGGCACCTCCGGCCACATAGGCCTGATATCCCGAGTCATTGATCAGCTTCATGATCCTTCTGACATATTCGGGAATCCTTTTCGCGGAGGACAGATTGTCGTTAACGTCTTTTTCCATAATCAAATTATAACAAACAGATAATCGTCATATTCTTGAAATAATACAGAGGCTTTTGTTTGGATATAATTATTTTGTTTATTTAAAACACATGTGCTTACTTTTTGCTGGAGGGATAATATGATCTTTACAAGAAAACCTTATCAGATCGATTCCGTTTATTCTGAAGACAATACGCTTAAGATCGGTTGTGAGTGCCTTGAATATTCTGAAGCGCTCACCGGCGGCAAAGGCGGATTTGCCGACACCAAGGGCAGACTCACTGTCTCTGTTTTTTCGCCGGCAAACAAGATTATCACTGTGAATGTGACTAACCACAAAGCTGAACCGAGAGCAAGATCCTCTTCCGTAATAGATCTGTTTCCGACTGTCAACGGAGCTATCGAAGACCGTGAAGATCACCTGGTATTCAAGAGCGGCCCTCTTGAAGCCAGAATCGATAAGAAGATCCTTTCTGTCAGATTCTTCTACTGCGGCAACGAGCTTACGCGCCAGTCAGCCAACCTTCCTGTTTTCTATAAGACCGATTCCGGTTCTGAAACCTGTTTTACCATTTCATCAAACACATCTACCGGAGCATCTTTTGATCTTGGTCCCGGAGAGATCATCTACGGATTGGGCGGAACCGGATCAGCAGTAATCCGCAACGGCCAGATAGTCAAAGGGGAAGACTTCAGCAGGACTGCGGGAACGGAACACATTCCTTTTATCCTTTCAGATTCAAAATACGGTCTGTTCGTAAACACTGACAGACCTGTCACATTCGATGTCGGTTCAGACAGTTCATGCCTGCGCATCGAATCAGAAGGTGAGAGCATTGAATACAGCATAATAGCCGGAGACTCTCTTATCGAGATCCTGGAGACATACAGCCAGCTCAACGGACGCACACCGGTTCTTCCCTATATCACAAGCGGTATTTCCCTGGCTCTGAATGATGACTACACTATGGATGCGCAAACCATCACCGATACTTTGCGGAATGCAAAGAATTCCGGACTTAACATCAATGAGATATGGCTCGGCAATTCGTGGCATCCTGATTACGCACCTTACGGTTTTACTTTCGACACAGTAAGGTTTCCTGATCCCAAAGCATTTGCAAGAGCGATGCTCGATCTCGGGATCACGCTCGGTATATCTATCAATCCGTATGTATCCGAGAGAGCTCCTGAGTATCAGGAACTTCTTGATGCCGGATTCCTTATATCCTTCCCTGGCGGAAATGCCGTTCTCTGCGATGCGGACAAAGGCGGTGTGGCATTACTCGATCTTAACCAGCCTGCAGTAAGGAGCTGGCTGATCAATACCTGCACGGCTCTTGCGAGCGACGGGTTTAACGTATACGAATCCAATTACACCTCTTCTCTTTCCGAAGCATTTGAAAAAGCATCAGGGAAAAAAGGCTGTCTGCAGAGTTATACAGGCATACTTAATTCTATCCTCGGCGATATCTCGGCACGTGAGCACAGCCGTCTCGGTTCATTCATAATCACTAATTCCGTAAGTTCAGGCGATCAGAAATCCCCGTTTATGAACCTTAGGAATTCAATGACACCCGATTATACCGACCTTACTGCAGTCGTAAAAAACTGCATATCATATAATCTTACGGGCTTTGGCGGCATCAATATCGATATACCTGAAAAGGATCAGACTGATCCCGCTCTGTTTGACCGCTGGGTCGGACTCGCTGCTTATGCACCCCATGCCAGATTCAGGGGTTCACTTAAATTCCTTGAAGATGCCGGTTCATCAGATATCATCAGGTCTTTCATGGCGATAAGGACCTGCCTGGCTCCTTACATTTACTCATGCCTCTGCGAGAACGTAAATTACGGCACTCCCGTTATCCGCGCAATGGCTCTGGAATTTGCAGGAGACCCCGCTGCGCAATATACCTGTTCGGAATATATGCTCGGTTCATCTTTGCTTATCGCGCCCGTTACGACATCTGTGAGCGATTTTCGGATCTACATTCCCTCCGGCTTCTGGACTGATTTCATGACCCATGAGAAGATCCAGGGTCCCCGCTACATTTCACGTAAAGTTCCGGCAAATTCCGTACCGGTATTTGTCCGTCCGAATTCAATAGTACCCACAAGGACTCCGGATTCGAATCCTGCTGTATCAGTTCTCGATAATCTGACATTTACCTGCTTCGGTCTTAGCCAGGGCAGTACTGCTGCATGCGAGATCTTTGCCGAGGGAGGTCAGAATTCGGGTATCATTACCGCAGAAGTCTCAGGAAACAAGATTATCGTCCGCACAAAGAATCTTGGCGGAACCAAGCGTCTCATTCTTTCCGGGATCTTTAACGTGGTAGGTCTCTCGGAATCTGTTCCGGAGAAACTCAGTTACGGTACTTCGATCGATTTTTCGAGCAACGAACTGGTCATCAGCTTAGGTTAAGAATCGAAGAATTCTATAAGATCTGCGAAATACTCTTCCTTCACGGGCTCATTCTGTATCTCGTGACGGTATGGGCCGTAGTTCTTTGTCTTTAGATCTGCACCGGCTTCTTTCATACTGGCAATGACCTTCTCGACGCCTGCTCCATATCCTCCTACGGGATCTTCTGTCCCGTAAGTGATAAAGCACGGGCGGTCGGCTATCATTGCATATGCCTCATCGCTTTGAATAAATGCCACGAGGCTGAACAAAGTCCTGAATCCGTCGCTCGTAAATGTGAATCCGCACATCGGATCTTCGACGTATTTATCCACCTCTTCAGGAATAGTGGAAAGCCAGTCGTTATATGTTCTCGGCTTCTCAATGTGTTTGTTGTAGCTTCCGAATGAAATTGCGTTAAGAAGGTGATTCTTTGCTTTTTTGCCTCCTAACACACATGCAGCACTCGCCAGGAACTTTCCCATTCCGACAGCAGGATTAGGTCCCATAGTTGATGCGAAAACATATTTGTCAAACTGTCTGTTATACCGTGCGGTCGAAAAGATCGCCCTGACGACAAAAGATCCCATCGAATGACCGTAAAGTATATATTCGAGGCCTTCTTTCCCGAAACGTTCGACTGCATATTCGTGCATGCCCATTACGTCTGTAAGCAGGATCTGCCAGGCATTTTTCTTTCCGCCGAAATATCCTTTGGGAAAGCCTTTGTCCTTATTCAGTTCATATGTCTCACCGTGTCCCGGCATATCCATTCCGCACACGTGATATCCGGCCTCATTAAATCTTTCGATCATCTCTTCGTAGCGTGCGATATATTCCGCCATTCCGTGACAGATCTGTACCACACCCTTTATTTTTTTTGCTGAAGAAGGATAAAAGAATCCCGCGATCTTTACATCTCCGCCAATCGAACTGACGAATATCTTCTTCTCAGGATTGAGCTGTGACATCTTTTATTCCTCCTTTTACGGCAATCGGATCTTATCTTCTTCTGTTTCCTCTCATAAGAAGGAGTCTCAATAATGTCAGAGCAGAACTTGCAAGAGCGACAGCATAAGTATCACCTGCTGCCCAGAGAACTTTTTTTGCTGCTCCGTACTGATCGGATGATACCCAGCCAAGTTCCTTCATGGCCTTAAGTCCCCTTCTGCTGGCATCACGCTCTATCGGAAGCGTAACAAGATAGAACACAAATACGACTGAATAAAGAACTATTCCAAGTGTACATATCCAGTATCCCATGTTATTCAGAGCAAGACTTCTTGATGCGTACATTATGACCACGCCTATGATAGCTATCCAAACACTGAACTTGGATGTTAATCCTGCAACCGGAGCAACCGCCTGCCTGATCTTATAAAGAAACATTCCGGAATAAGCCTGGCACGCATGTCCGCACTCATGAGCAGCAACAGCGATCGCAGTAATTGAATTCTTTCCGTATGTAGTGTCGGACAGATTGATCTTTTCCTCTTTAGGGTTGAAATTGTCTGTCATCTCTCCGGGAATGTGATCGATGGTGACACCATACACTTCGTTTGAAGCAAGCATCTCGCGAACGCACGTATTAGCATCCTTACCGCTAGCAGCCGGTACCTGACTGTATTTTTTTACGAGGCGGTTCAGTTTTCCCTGGACTATAAGACTCCAGATCATGATTCCAATAGCCAAAAGATAGAACAGGCCGCTAAATTCTCCGAGATTCATATACCACATAAACTGCCTCCGTTAACACCTTATTCCGTTCAGACGTTCTGTTTCGTATATTTTAACACCTTTTCGGAAAGGGATATTGCCATAGTAATTCCCTTAACCCAAAATTGATTTTTTATGGTTTTTTCATACAATAGGAAACAATAAGAATATTGAATGCATTTTTATATTGCCTCGCTCTTTCAAGTTTGGTATGCTACCATACAAGATATGAACAGGTTTTGTTTTTGTTTCGCTTTCAAAAGGAGGGATAAAGGGAAATGTTTGAGATTACAGCTAAAAAGTTGCTTGGTCCCAAAGTCTTTCAGATGGATATTGCAGCTCCGCTCGTTGCCGGCAAGGCAATGCCGGGGCAGTTCCTTATCGTAAGAGTTGATAAAGACGGCGAGAGGATCCCGCTTACAGTATGCGACTATGACCGCGAAAAGGGGATCATAACGATAGTTTTCCAGACTGTCGGCGCAGAGACTGAACGTATGGCAAAGTTAGATCCCGGCGACAGTTTTGCTGATGTTGTAGGTCCTCTGGGGCGTCCGTCTGATCTTGTCGATCTTCCCGTTGAAGAACTAAAGGCAAAAAAGATCCTGTTCATTGCAGGCGGCGTCGGAACCGCTCCCTGTTATAACCAGCTCAAATGGCTGCACGATAACGGCGTCGCAGTAGACTGCATCCAGGGCGCAAGGACTAAAGACCTCCTCATCCTTGAAGATGAGATGAAAGCTGTCTGCACAAATCTGTATTTTGCGACCGATGACGGTTCGTACGGTATTCACGGTAATGTCTGCGTTGCATTACAGCAGCTCTGGGATAAAGGTGTCCGCTACGATCACTGCGTTGTCATCGGACCCATGATCATGATGAAATTCGCCTGCCAGCTCACAAAAAAGCTCGGAATACCAACTGTAGTATCCATGAACACTATAATGGTCGACGGTACCGGAATGTGCGGTGCATGCAGACTGCTCGTAGGCGGGCAGGTAAAGTTCGCCTGTGTCGACGGTCCCGAATTTGACGGATGGGAAGTTGACTTCGATCAGGCCATGCAGCGTTCACGCCTTTACAAGACACAGGAAGGCGAGCTCATGTTAAAGCTCACCGAAGGAGATACACACAGCGGCAGCTGCGGTGTCTGCAAATAAGAGATTTTCGGACACAAAACAGGAGAACAAAAATGGAAATAGATGTTTTTAAGAAAGTGCCGGTCGCAGAGCAGGATCCTCAGATCCGTGCTGCGAATTTCGATGAAGTAAACTTAGGCTATACAAAGGAAGAAGCAGTACTTGAAGCATCACGCTGTCTTAACTGCAAGAATGCCCGCTGCATGCAGGGCTGCCCTGTATCTATTAACATACCGGGCTTTATTTCCAAACTTAAGGACGGAGACGTTGAGGGAGCTTACAAGGTAATTTCCCTTTCATCCTCGCTCCCTGCAGTCTGCGGACGTGTCTGCCCACAGGAAACCCAGTGCGAGGCTCAGTGCATAAGAGGCATCAAGGGTGAGGCAGTTTCTATCGGCCGTCTCGAAAGATTCGTCGCTGACACTGCAAGAGATATGGGCATCAAGCCGCAGCTTCCTGAAGGTCTGGTCAAAAAGGGCAAAAAGGTTGCCGTCATCGGTGCGGGACCTTCAGGCCTTACCTGTGCAGGTGATCTCGCGAAAATGGGATACGACGTCACGATCTTCGAAGCTCTTCACAAAGCAGGCGGCGTATTGGTTTACGGCATCCCCGAATTCCGTCTCCCAAAAGAGAAGGTAGTTGCAAAGGAAGTAGATAATGTTAAAGCTCTTGGCGTAAAGATCGTAACAGACGCAGTCATCGGCCGTTCACTTACAATAGACGACCTGTTAGATAAGGAAGGTTTCTCAGCCGTATTCATCGGTTCGGGCGCCGGTCTTCCCCGCTTCATGAACATTCCCGGAGAACAGTCACTCGGTGTGTTCTCTGCCAATGAATATCTCACAAGATCAAATCTCATGGGCGCATTCTCACCTGATTCAAGGACGCCTATCATGAGAGCAAAGAAGGCTGTCATCGTAGGCGGCGGGAATGTAGCAATGGACGCAGCACGTACGGCTAAGCGTCTTGGCGCTGAGGTCCACGTCGTTTACCGCCGTTCCGAAGCCGAGCTTCCCGCACGTGTTGAAGAGGTTCATCACGCAAAAGAGGAAGGTATAATCTTCGATCTTCTCACAAATCCTGTTGAGATCCTTGCAGACGAGAACGGCTGGGTAAAGGGCTGCACATGCATCCGCATGGAATTAGGAGAACCCGACGCATCAGGCAGAAGGTCACCCGTTCCGGTTGAAGGCTCTGAGTTTACGATCGAATGTGATGCTGTCATCATGTCGCTCGGAACATCACCCAATCCATTGATAAAGACAACTACCTCCGGACTTGAAACTAACAAACGCGGCGGCATTATCGTAAATGAGTCGGAAATGACTACAAGAGAAGGGGTTTTCGCAGGCGGAGATGCAGTCACAGGCGCTGCTACGGTAATACTTGCAATGGGCGCAGGCAAATCAGCTGCAAAGGGAATTGACGAGTACCTGTCAAAGACTTAAGAAATCAGCCTAAGCTGTACTTCTCTTTTACGCGTTCATCGGGTTCATAGCCGGACAGATAATCATCGGCTATGGAGATCAGCTGTTCATAAGTAATCGGATAGGCCGTATAGTGTCCTGCGTAATTATCGGAATTGCTGTATGTCAGATCAAGCACCACAATTGCGCCGCTCTGCTTTTCGATGCCTGATAAAACACAGCCGCGGATACTGTAGATATTCCTGAAATCACCGTCATATACGTCAACGTTCCAGGAACTGATATAGTAATATCCTATTTGGCGGTCACAATAAAACATGTTCACTGCGCCTTCAGTGGAGTAGATCGTCTTGATCTTCACGCCGGTGGCAGAATCGTAAATGTGGATCGCGCCGTCATACAGCTGGATGAGTCCCAGATCAGCATTCTGACACATAACGACACGCTGTATTCTGTTCTTCTCGAACTCGGTCTCGCTCTTCATAACAAGATCCACAAATGAGGCTATGACAGGGTTGTCATAGATAGTCTGAACTGTATAGTAATCGAATGGCAGTTCTTCATAATCACCTGAAGTAACAGTCATATAATCAGACTGTCTGAATGTGTAAGTATAGATATGGTTATCGCCCATTATGGCGGCATAAAACTTCCCGTTTCTGAACCCTGTCAACCAAGACTGAAAGCTGTCTGCAAAACCTGTGTCATAGCAGTCATAACTGCCGTCCCTGATCTTGTATAAAAGGCCTGTGGAATCCAGCAAATAGATCGAGTCACCGGAGACATAGGTCCGGACAAAATCCCCTACATTGGTCCGGCTTTTCTCGTTTAGTTTCTTATCAAATATTGTCAGATCCTTCTCGGATACAATGACCACATCGTCATTCAGGACAACCGCTTTATAGATGTCGCCGACGGTCATGTTTTCCATCGTTCCGTTAACAACATCCTTGACCCAAAGAGAATAATTCATGCCTTCATCCTGCTTCCAGACAATGCTCTTTCCGTCCGTTGCGGTATCAAAGCATATGGTATCGGCAACAAGAATCCGGTTTGAACTGCCACTCATCATGTCAACTATAAATGCAAAAGTTGTCTGGTGTTCAAAATCCGTGATAATGATCCAGCATTCGTTGGTATCGTTTATGAAATTCACAGAGATATCCAGTCTGGTTGCTTCCGGAAAACCCTCGGCAAAATAGTTGATATACGAAATGATATTGCTGCCATTCATCAGCGTGAGATCATCCTCGGACCTGATGACATAACCCTCGCCTTCGGTGTTGCAATCCAATTGCGCCTTGCTTATTCCAAGATCCGTCTCGATTCCGGCCGCGAAATCAAAATATGTATAATTGCCGTCCTGCCTTTTGAAGACGAATCCCTTTTCGCCGTCGAAAACAAATGCTGCATTGTCATTCTCCTCAAAGCTCATGATCGTCGCGCCGGAATTCATATCAACAACATATCTGACACGATCAAGATCCTTGACCGAAGCATATCTGCCGTTCGAAGAAATGACCAGTTCATCCAGCACCGAGCACGGCAGCAGGACGTCATTATCGCAACCGAAAGAGTTCGGCAGATCGTAGATTCCGAGAGCATTGGCAAGCGCCTTTGTCGCAAGCTCGCTGTAGTTATCCGTCTTCTCATCAGGAAGCTCAAGCCTTGCGGCGTAGACGGCATCCTTCCTTTTTCCGTCTCTTAAAAGATTATCCGATGTCGCGGCAAGAGTGTCCGCATACTTGAGGCTTATGATCTCGTTCTGACGTGCGATCTCTTCGTTCTGCTTCAATATCTCCACGTTCTGCCCGGCGATCTTGAACAGGAATCCGACGCAGATTGTCAGGAATGCGACCAAAACCCCGAAAACAACAAGCACTCGGTTTCTCGTGTGCTTATACTGTTCATGCCTTTGCCTTTGCTGAAGGTCATCGAATCCGATACCTAAGATCGCAGCTGTAAGGCGCATCGCGGCCTTGTCTATCTTAGGATTCCTTTCCTTCGCATTATCGCCTCTGCAGTCAGCAGCGAGCGGTTCTCTCTGCACCTTGGTCCAGTATGGCCGGCCGTCAGGTCCGACTTTATACAGATCCTCATAGATGATCTCCGGCGGGAACGCTTCCTCCGGCTCACCTTCAGCCAACACGAGCAGGACATGTTTTCTGTCATGAAACCTAAGGAAAGATTCGATCTCTTTCCGGCACCACGAAGATTTAAGATATTCGGGAGAACATACAGCAATAAGATAATCCGAATTTAAAAGTGCTTCATCTATTGCCTGTGTCAGATCATCTGATACGGCAAATTCGGTATCATCGCGGAAGATCCTGCTGAGCCTGTTCCTGCCAATCTTCTCTGATATTTCCTTAGGAAGGCGGAAACCCTCCAGTTTCTTCTGTAATCTTGATGCTATCTCACTGTCCGGAGCACAATGCCTGTAACTGATAAAAGCATCATATCTGCCTGTTTTAGTCATACCCTTAATCCATAAAAACAAACGAATCCACACTGCAGGAGCAGTTCTTCATACTTGGCTATTATATCACGTGTTAAAAGCAGGCGTAAAAAAGCCCGCACTCAAATGAGCACGGGCCTTTGATTAATCAGTTTTAAATCAACTTATGCGTTGCAGATGATGGAGAAATCCTCAGCCTTGAGGGAAGCACCGCCTACCAAGCCGCCGTTGATGTCCTTCTGAGCGAAGAGACCTGCAGCGTTCTTAGCGTTGCAAGAACCACCGTACTGGATCGTCATTGCAGCAGCTGCATCAGCATCATAGAGCTCAG
>JAEEGL017325319.1_pt1 | contig 14246 bp, 11 predicted proteins | sample 9134231 | NCBI WGS metagenome assembly JAEEGL01 (sample SAMN16246548, study PRJNA631951) | gut metagenome | biome: gut microbiome; feature: rumen; material: fiber-attached | host: Bos | place: Iran: Karaj | collected 2018-10 | reverse complement strand
CTTCTACCGCAGGGAAGTGAAGCAGGCCGAGACCGACATCCCCATGCGTCCGGCAGCGCTGACCAACATGCCGCTGATTGACGAGAAGCTTGGAAACATCGCCGTCAATTTCTGGGATCTGACCTGGAACGATGAGCACCGGCATCTGCCCTATGAGATCCGGCTGCTGCTCTCTCTGACCAACGCGGTGGGCGCCGGCCGGATGCGCCAGGCCACCCGGGAGCTGGTGAAGGCCTATATCCACGGGCTGGACAGCGCCGCCCTGGACGACGTGTTCGAGCTGCTGGCCTGGAACCAGGGCATCGGCTATTTCAGCTCCGAGATCGGCCCGTCCACCCTCTTTGCCGCCTACAAGACCATCAAGAGCATGGAAAAGCAGGGCAAAGCCCGCGGCGAGATCTGTGAAATGCTCAAGGAAAAGTTTGGCGAGAAGAACCCGGATGTGAAAGTGTGAGACGTCGAATGTTTCCGGATTGACCAGCGAGTAAAACCCATCAAAGCGTGTGCGGCATTGTGGAAAGTCCACAATGCCGCAATTTTTTAGTGGGATCTCCCGGAATTGAACCAGGGACGCGCAGGGCTTCAACCTATCCACCTGCATATGTGTGGCCAGTTCGCTGTTAATACGCCTCTCCGCTGTGCAGTCTGCAGTATACGCAGCGATTTGCATTGGCAAAGCTTTGTTTTATACACAAAAAAGAGATGATCCTTTTGAATAATGTCTTCTGCATGTTCTATTCCTTGCAAATGCAAATTTACCGTTTCTATCATGATGCCACTCTGATCCGAAAGCCGACAGCGAAGCTTCTGCCCTTGAAGATTGTCCTTTGCCGGAGCCGCTAAAAAAGAAATACGCGTCAGCCAGTGTTTTCCCCAGAACCACACTATATCATAAGGCAGGCCATTCCTCCGCTCCACGAAGGGCGGAGTGACCTTGTCTCCGTATTTTTTCCGCTTCTTCGCTTGTCATACAGATCACTCCCGTTTTCCAGCTTTTGAAAGCGCCTTTTTTAGGTCCGCCAGGCAGTCCGGGCAGAACCATTTTCCCTGCTGCTCCTCTTCCCGGGAGAAACGCAGAAGCTTCAACAGATTCTCCGTCTGCCGCATGGAGCAGCCGGGAGCCGTGCAGTGGACCCCGAAGTGTTTTTCCGTGTTGGTACGCTTGGGGTCCATCGCCAGGCCCAGGGCGTGGCCGATCTCGTGGCGCAGGGTTCTGCGGACGCAGCGCAGCCGCTCCGGGGCCGTCAGCTCCTGATAGCGATATAGGCTGCAGACCGCCGTGTGGCGGGCCCGGTTCCCGGCGCCGAAGCACCAGGAAGCCCCTTGGGAGTTGAGGCAGAGATCCTGCCCGGTGAGGAGCAGGATGGCCGCTGCTTCCTTTTTATACTGAGCCAGGGATTCCAGCCGTCGGAGAATCTGGTCGGCATTGCATCTGCCATTCTCCTGCCGGGTCCCCTCCAGGTAGGTATCCATATTCTTTCGGATCCCCTCCGCTGCGGCGCTTTTTCCCTGACCCGTGAGCTCCAGACTGCAGCTTGGGAAAACCTGCCGGGTGTCTTCCACTGCTCTTGCCACCGCGTTCCGCTCTGCTTCTGTCAGGGAGCTGTCCATCACGATGTAGATCCGTTTTTCCCCGTCGGCCAAAAGCTCTTTCGGCGTTGACGTCTGTTTCGGTGTTTGCTTTGGCGTTGGCGTCGGTGTTTGTTTCGTGGTCTGCGTCGACGTCTTCTTTGCTTCCTGCTTCGGCGTCTGCCGCAACGCATCCTCCAGGGCCCGCAGGGCCTCGTCGCTGAGCTTGCCGTCTTCGATATCGCAAATGTTTTGGATCGGGAGCTTTAGCTTGTCGATGGCGGCCCAGATCGCCCCATAGTCCCGCCCGTAGATAGACTGGATCAGCGCCTTTCGCTCTGACTCAGTCATCGCCTTCCGGGCCGTCGCCACGGGCGTGGGGGCTGCTTTAGCCGCGGGCGTGACAGGCTTGGGTGCCGTCTTTGCCGGAGCGTCATGCTTCCCCGGGGCCGCCGGAGCAGCGGCGGGCTCGGTTTCCGTCTTCCCGGCCTTCAGACCTCGCTTTGGAGCTTTTTCCGATGCAGCAGGAACAATTTTGCCCTCTTCGTTCAGCAAATAGCGCCTGGTTCCGGCAATGGAGGTCCAAGCGTAAACGTCTTTTCCGTCAAAGGAATCGGTCAGGCTGAATCCCATCCCCCGATTGCCGTACTCCGGCGTGTCCAGCATATCCACGTAATAGTATTTTTCACTGTTCGGAAAGACCTCAATCAGATCTGAACAATAGATCTTCCACAAAAGGCTGTTCCGTTTTTTCCGTCCATCCGCGGACTCCGTAAAGAAACATCCGTCAAAGACGTACACGGATTCCAGATCCGGCTGTTCGTTAAAGCGCTCCTCCCGGGAAACGGATTCCCATAGTTTCATAAAGCGGTCTATATTCGGCAGCATTCCCTTCTTTGCGGCTGCTTTGGAATCGCTGCTTCTGTCCACAAGCTTTGGGTATCCGATGACGTAACAAATGGGAAAGACCCGCATGCTCACCGGTTTTGCGGGATCCAAGCCTTTTTCCCCGTTCACGCTCTGTGCCTGGCAGAAAACAACACAGTTCGGAGGAGGCTGTCTGGATTGTCTCCACAAGGCGAAAGCGTTCCGGACCAGAAACAAAAAATACGTCAGCAGAGAAAGGACGCCCGACATGATGGAGCCGCTGTCCAGTTGAATTGGCAGGGACACAGGCAGACTCTCCCGGATCGCCCACAGCCCGCAGCAGCCCGCGAAGCCTAGGTCCAGCACAGCCGCAATTAAAAACCGCAGCCCGTACCGGGAGTTGTGTATCTTTAGTGAAAGCTCCGACAATCCGTAACTGCAAAAACCTATGATCAGCAGTCCCACCACATTGATAAGGGTGCTTTCGTGCATGCTCTCATCGAACAATTCCGCAAAGAATCCGGACAGACGCGGCTTGACCAGCGATAAGATCCAGTTCAGGAACCGGCTCCAGGCAATGATCATGATCGCCAGCAGGGGGATGCTCACCAGCAGGACCAGCCAGGCCAGCAGAAGGCGTCCGATGCTGTTTTGTTGTTGTATCTCTGATTTTTGTTTCATTTCGTCCTCCTGACCAACCGGGATCACCCGCGATTCAGATAGATCACGCTTTGCGCTTCCCGAAGGGCTTCCCGAATCTCGGGGTCCAGTTCCAGCCAGTAGGATAAATCCCAGGCCCAGATCACGCCCCTGCGGAAGTGCTCCGTTTCCAGAGAGAACACCGGCTCCGGGCTTCCGTCCGCACTGTGGCCGAAAACCCGGATCACCCATTGCTCAAAACGCGCCAGCTTTTGCCAATCCGCCGGCTGCGGTTCCCGGATCTCGTCCGGAACGTCCGGGTCAAAGTCAAAGACCGAAACCACGCAATCTGCCAGTGCCCGGATTAGGCTCTCCTGGGCGTACAGTTCCTCCATGAAGCCGTTCCACTGGGCCCCGGTCAACACGTATTGATCCGGCGCTCCGGGACTGTCCAGATGGTGTCTGGCATAACTTGCCAAAAAGGGCCCCGTGGAGCTGCCTCTTGGCAGCACGAGAGACAGGGCCGCTGTCTGAGCGTCGCCGTCCGGCGGCTTCACGTCAAAGAAATAATCTCTTCCCATGGTCGTCAGCGCAGAGCCACCGCTCGAGCGGTGATGGCAGCGGCAACCGCGTCCAGGGTCTCCTGTTGTCTGCGAATCTTCTCACAAGGGATCGGGACCCCTGCTTCCCGAAGGGCAAGCCAGATCTGCTCCCGATCCGCCTCCGGAAGCGATTCCGCTCCGAGGGTCACAAGCATGGAAAAACGTTGGGTTTTGGCGATTCCCCGGAAAACGCGTTCCCGGAATGCTTCCCGCGGCATCTCCCGGATCGCCGCGATGGTCTGCTCGCAAAGTTCGTTCATATAAGAGCTCCTTCGGATTAAACCCAGTCGTTGTAAACGCCCGTGGTTTTTGCCGCAGGCGTCAGCTTAAACGCATGTGTTGAGCATGCGTGGTAAATGTAGAACAAGTCTAATGTTCATCAAACTGTGCATAGAACTCACTATAATCTCCTTGAGGCCAATTGGTTAAGAACCATCCCTTAACGTTATTCTCATGATCGGTCTCAACCTCGACTGCTAAGCATCGCTCGTCTAATACGGTTCCCAAGAAATACGTATGCGGAGTATAGGGTTGGTTGTTCTCATCGAGTGCACAAATCCAGCCGTTATCCTGCATAGATGCAACAAACTGTTCTATAGGGCAGCCTACAACATTTCCATAAAGAGTCACTGTTTCGGCATCTTCTGATTGCATGATAAAACATACTAATTCATCTTCTGTGTAATAATTCAAGAGAAACGTATCCGTCTTATAGGTCTCATCATTCATGCCAAGCCACATTGGTGATCCGGATTCCATTTCCAGTAAAGGCACAAGTTCTGTGCAGCAGGAAAAATAATCGGAAACTTCTACTGTAAAACTATTATCCTTTGTTTGGTTGGAGGTTTCTTTCTCCAGATCGGATTCACATTCAGAAAAAGCTTCCGTTGTTGTGTCTTCCGTGAATGATAAATCAGTTGACGACGGAACTGTCATGCTGTCGATGATTTCCTGCAGCGTTGCCTTGCCCAACAAATCGTCCGGGTTCAGAAAATAATAGGTCAGGACCGCGGTGGTTCCGTTCGTGTCCCGAAGGAAGCAGAAGCAGGGATACCAAACCTTGATTGTGCCGCCTTCCGGCCATGACTTGGCCAACAGTTGGACATAATCTCTTCCGTTTGCGTCGAAGCCAGACGTAACAGTAAGATACTCTATTTCGCCATACAGTCCGGTGATGTCGAACTGTGCAAGCCTATCCCACTGCGCGTCATCCATTTCCCGAAGCAGGCAGATCGGCTCCAGCACCTTCCGGACTCCGCCATCCGCGGGGCAGTAGAACAGCCCTGCGTCCTCAGTCCAGTCTGCAGGAATCTTTAGGGACAGGCTGGCAGATTGTGCGCCGGCCTCTGGCTGGAAGTTTACGTAGTCTGCTGTTTCCATGAAGGGAAGTGTAAGACTGACAGTTTTCTTTTCCAGCTCTGTTTGAGGCTGTGGGTTCGTCTGGGTTTCTGACGGTTCCGTTTCTTTCTGCATTTCCGTGTAGCTTTCCAACGGTGCAGAAGCGGTTACCTTGTTGGATGGAACGTCTGAGGTAGATGTTTGCGCCGCACAGGCGCACATGCTGCAAAGCAGAGCCATAACTAGCATCAAAGCAAAGAATCGCTTCATATTTGAATCTCCCTTACGGTTTCGGGCATCGCGAGAAACTGTCTCTTTCTACGCGTCGTATTATACCATAATCGTGTAGAAAAGTCCACCGCAAAAGCCACCTTGGGAGTGTATGCAATCAAATCTAATGGAAACTGGTATGCATATTTTCTATGCAAGATTAACAATGCTGTAAATAGGAATAGTCGTCTTCTTTGAGGTCTGACACCTAGCGAATCCAAACGAAAATGATAGAAAGAAAACAATGACCAATAAAGGGGAAAAAACGCTTGACAGAACAACTTGTTCTGTCTTATTGTTATCTATACGGGAATAAAAGAAATTTGGATTGGAGAGCACGAGATGAAAACAATCACCGAGGCCGCACAAATCACTGGGATTATCCCACAGCGGATCAACGATTATGAGAAAGCCGGTTTACTGGAGAAGCCTACGGCTCGCAACAAATACAAGTACCGGCTCTACAGCGATAAGGAAATCGTCCGCTTGTGGCAGATCCGGTTTTACAAAGAGCTTGGCTATACGATCCCGCAGATGAAGCGGGTTTTCACCGATCCGGCGTATAAGCCTGAGACTGAGCTTGCGGAACAGATCCGTATGCTAGAGGAAAAGAAGAAAAAAATCGAAGTGCTGCTGATTCAGGCGAAAGCGCTCCAGCAATCCGGGCTGGATCTGGCCGTTGCCTATGAGATTGTTCCGGGCGTGAATCAATTCACCTACGATGAAGCCGCGAAATTTGCATTTCCTTTATGGAGCAAGGCTCTTCTTGCTGCGGTGGAAGATGCAAAAGCAGAAGCGGAAGAAGGTGAGATTGATACGGATGAAGGATTCTTTGAGGATCTCGATGGAGTGTTGGAACTGTTTGAGAGCGGCTGTGATCCGTCAGATCCCGCCGCCCAGGCCAGCCTGCGGGCGTTGAAGCAGCGGCATGAAATGCCGCTTGCCTCCCTGCGCTGGATGCTGGAGGTACGTGAAATTAAGGAAGCTCTTTTGGAAGCGTGCGGAGGCGAAGTATACGAGCCGTTCAAGGAAGCAGTCAGAATCGCGGCGGAGGCGGAATCCGCGGAAACGCAGGCCCAGGCAAGAATCAGCATCAACAGGCTTATAAAGATGCAGTCGGTCTCGTCTGAACAAGAAGCAGTGCAGGATGAGGTCGCCCGGTATTTACGGAGCGTGTCCTATGGAGCGCGTTTCCCGGAGGACCCCGAGAACCCGAAGGACTACGAAATCGAGGCATTGGAAACGTTGATTCAGCAGTATGCGGACAGGAGCAGCGCGTTTTATGCATTTGAATTCCGGACGCATGTTGAGCGTGCAGAGTGGGCGACCCGGTCCGGAAAGGCAAGCCAGGAGGCCCTGGCAGAAGCTGCGGCTTACGCAGATCGCCAGCATGCAAAAGCGATGGAAACCCTGGTCCCTGCCCTGCGAGTCTACCTGAAAACCATGAAAGAAAAGGCAGAGCGCGCGAATGCGGTCCGCCAGGATCGGAACGAGTGAAATGCATTGCCCCGGAAGGGGCACCGAAGAGAAAGGAGAGCACAATGAAGAAAACAATTAGACTGGTCTGTTTGGTTCTGGTACTGACCTGCCTGCTGACAGCCTGCGGGTTTACCTCAGGCCGGAGCAGCCGGACTGCGGACAAGCCGGCAACGGAAGCGCCTGCCCCTACGGTCTACAGCGTTTACCTGGATTTTGACTTTGAGCAGAACCTTTTTATGGCCACCTACGACATTGAAATCTATCTGGATGAAGAATACGTCGGCGTCATTGAACACGGAAAGGCCTTCACAAAGCAAATCGAAGCAGAGGCCGGCCAGCACACCTTTGTGTTCTACAAAGAGACGGACAACAGCGTCTCCGCGACAAAGAAATTCGAGGTCAAGGAGGACTGCACGGTCAGATGCACTCTGCACTCCAATACGGGCAGTATTGACGTCAAAAAGTTTACCCTGCGGGATGGTATCACCGGTAATCTCACCGTGCCCAAGGTCATGGATCTTTCCTACAAAGATGCCAAGGCCCAGCTGGAGAAAGCGGGCTTCACCAACATCAGCTACCGTACGCCCAGAGATGCGAGTATCTGGGAGGAGGAAAACTGGACCGTTATCGCCCAAAGCGTAGAGCCGGGTACGGCGGCAGACAAGAACGTGGAGATTGTTCTCTCCTGTGAAAAGCCCGGGTACCAATTTGAGGAGGAAACGGAGTCCGCTGCTGACAGCATGGCGGAAACAACGGCGACAGAAGCAGCCCCTCCCGAGACGGATCCGCCTATGACCGAAGTGGCAACGACGGAAGCCTTGGAAACCGAGCCCGAGACAGAAGAAGAGACGAAAGCGCCTAACAGCTCTGCATCGAAGAGCAAAAGTCAGCGGCTGGAGGAGTTCATGGACCTGGTTCGGGATACGGTGGCTATGGGAGAGGGGATTGAGGTGGAGGTGAAGCGCCATCTGGGCACTGTCTACCTGGACGTCACAATGGACGGCATGGCGAAAGCTGCCCGGGCCGTGCTCCAGTACGGAGGCGATTACCGTACCCAATGGGACAACGCCATGAAAAAACTGAAGGCTCTGAACAAACAGTATCGGGAGGTTATGATCGACAACTACGATCTGAAAGACTATGATTTCTCGCTATGCCTCATGAACGATGAGGATACGGATTACGTTTTGGTCGAGTTTGTAAACGGAAAACTGAAGCGAAGTGTTGTTGACTAGGCAGTGACTGAAGGGAGGGCGCATGATACTTTTTAAGATTCTGGCTTTTCTGTGTGTAGCGGCTTTCTGTGCGATTACGTACACCTTGGTTGAGTATAGACGGGCAAAAAGGGAACGGAGGCGTAAACAGCAGGATCGTCTGGTAGAAATTGCAATGGTTTCGGTTTTCACGCTCATGTTTACATCACTCCCTCTGGCATACTACACTTTATGTTCATGAGCATCTATAAATGCAATATCTATAGCCATTTCCCACGGCCTTTGCACCTATACTGCCGCTGGTATTCATACCAGCGGCAGCTAGAAAATAGTTGCCAACAAATCAAAGCAATTCGCTTGTTTTACATCAGAGCATCAATCAATATTCACAACGCCAAACTATCCGATTTACCAAATTTGAAAAAATAGTTGCATCCCTTGGGACAATATGATATAATTTCACTGATGCCGAGCGACTTGTGCTACCATATAAATACCTTGTGAAAGGAGGTAGTACAATGGTCCATGGACTTGTAGTCGCGGCGAAGTACGCTGGGAAAATTGGAACGTTTCTTGTAATCGTCTCCAAGTTTCTGAGCGATGTTGTTGTCCTTAAAGAGGACTAAGGCATTTGGCACATAATCATAATGATTATGTGCCTTTTAGTATATATAACTTTTGGGAGTGGAAGTTATGGACTTTTTTAGTGATGAAATTAACCGGCGAATAATAAACGGTGGATTACCCACAGGGAGATTATTGCCTGCAACTACTGAAATACAGAAAATTAACATTGCCGAGCGATCAAAACGAGGTATTGCCTTTTTTCAGAATAATTCAAAACTGTTTGTGAAATTGTTGAATGCATGGAGCAAAATATACCATGAGATGGCTATGGCAGAAAATGAAGAACCAAGCGCGGGCATACCAATTAACATATTCATTAATACCCATTGTGCCGTGAATCATTGGTTTTTATCTGATCCATTTAGGGCTGCCTTTGACTTGATTCCAGTGGTCACTCCCTTAGACAAAGCCTTATGGTATGGAGCCTTTAACTACTGGTGTATGATAGAATATAAAGCATTCAGTGATGTTTCTCCTCTGAAAGACCTTATGTTTGCCTGTATTTATTTATTGGACTTATCTCAGAAGGCAGAACTACAATCTGGAAAAACAATTAGTTTTGACGAACTTGATAATTGCACGAATATTCTGGCCGGTATTCTTTGTGGCTTTTCTCTTGGTGAAGAGCATTTGCCCGTAAGAAACCTCACAGAAAAAGAGCATGAAAGCTTGGTGAAGCTAAATAGCGAGCGCGAATCGCTATGCTCTTCTATACTCGAGGAGAGACGGGTAAGTAATGAGATTGCTAAAAATACTGAGCAGGATTGGGAACTCTTTATTCACCTCATTAATGACTTGTCTGAAAAAGAGTCTGACACCATATCTCAAATCACCAGAGAATCAGCATCTGCAAAGGACAAATTAGATGCTATAAAGGACTATAATTCTGTAATAAATGATATAGAAAATAACTGTTATAAACTTGCTGGACAAGTAATTGACACTAAGAAAATATTCAGGGTCGTTGATGAACGCATGGAAAAAGCACCACTTCGTTCATGCGTTTGTAGCGAGGGAGGCAATGTTGTCCCTCTCTTTAAGGCAATTTTGGAGTTGGCTGAGAATCCGAAATCAACATATAACTACCTATTCATGTCTTTTCACGAGCTGAGAATGAGCCCAAATAAAGAGACAGCAAAAAAGTTTGCCTCCCTCGCGGTAGATTGCATTAAAAAGAACCTCGGAGATTTCGACCAATCCGGTACAACGATAGATGATTATATTCACGATTTCTATCTGACTGTTACAGGTTTTGTTCAAAATAATAAGGAGTCAATCGATGCAATATCATTTGATTCACTCCAACCTGATAGTGTATCAATAGATCGTGAAATATCAGAAATCACCTATTCCATAGACTCACAAGAGAATTATAGTTCCGAAATGCTCCAAGCCTATTTGGATAGTGATGACTTTCATAGAAGATATGAAGAGTTCGTTAAAAGCGGCCGTATAATGACAGATATAAAGGACGAATTAGTTACTCAAGGAGCCCAAGCAGATAATGAATTAAATAGAATGCAAGAAGCGGCGAAGGCACGGCAAATAATTCTTTCATTAAACATTATCTATTTGTTTTGCGATGCAATACGAATTATGTTATTAAATAAACAGTCAGAGATCATGATCGAGCATCCAGAAGATGCAAAACAATATAGGAGAGAGCTGACTGCTTTAGACCAACAGCTTGTTCAGAAAGTGTACTCTCATATGGGTCCACAAGAAATAGGTATGTTGGAATACAGAGAAAAAGCCGGGGTTGATGCAAAAACACTTTCAGACCAAGAAACTCAGGAGGAAGCATACCGAAATAACATATTTTCTGAGGTATTTAAAGAAGCTGTTGAAAAAATAGTTTTCAGTTTAGAGAAGCAAAGTGTCGACGATCTCTTTCATGCAAAGAAACAGATAAGGGAAGAAATTCTTAGTTTTCCAGACTGTGATGAAAAATCCCAATATGCGCTCTGGCTTGATTCTATAAGCGGTCGAATTGGCATGGCACTAACCAGGATGTGTCAAGAGCAAAAGGATGTTTTTGATGGAATTCGATCCGGTATTTTCAATTCACTGGGGAGGAGTTGCGAAATGCTCCCGCAGTCGGCTATTAATGCACTAACAACAGCGGAAATGCTATATGGAAGATATGCAAACAAAAACTATGCTGAAAAAGGATTCGACTTCAGTTGTATTTCTGCGTTGTATTACCAAGCATTTGAAGATGCATACAACGATTTAATCTGGAGTGGATATGCGGAAAAACTAAACTCTCTTTCAATCCACGGATGCTTATATTGTGATATTCTTCAAGAATATAGATCTTATAAAATGTCTCGTCCTGACGCTAAAGGTTATCTTCCTGATGAACCAAAGACAAGAGCCTACTATGTAAGATATTATCGTACTGATTCCCGCCCAAAGGCCGAAATAAAGAATTCATGTATGTATAAGAGTTTTGCAATCCTATTGCAGGAAAGCTCTGAGTCTGCTCGTCCTATTCATTTTTGTGAACATATTGCGCGCATCGCTGGGTATTGCAGTGCTAAAGAAATGTTTGATAATAAAGAATTCATGGCAAAATATCAAGCGTTTTCAAATGCTGTAAACCAATCCGTGGATAATCGCAACAACGCTTCCCATGGCGGAACGTATATCAGCATTATGCAATGTTCAAACGACAAAAGGATTGTACTTGACAATTTGGAAGCGGTTCGGAAAGACAGTTTTGGCTTGATTCAGCAACTGCTGTTCTTGCTGAATTACAAAAAAACAATTTGATGGAGACCAATCATAGCGAGCTAATATTCTTTTTTCAGCTTACTTTTTCTGATTAACGCACATACGGCATAGCAGAAAGCCCACAATGCCGCTTTTTGGTATAGTCTTGAAGAATGAGTAGATAATTAAGAAGCAGCAGGGAACCCCTGCTGCTTCTGTTTTATGTTTGTTTTTACTCGGCAGCCTTGAAGTTGTAGACCGGACGGATGCGCTCAATGATTTCCGCGGTGGGGCCGATCTGGGAGACGATCTCCTCCAGGGACTTGTAGGCCATGGGGGATTCGTCGATGGTGTCCTCCACGACGCAGGTGGTGTAGACGCCGGCCATCTCGGCACGATACTCGTCCATGGAGAGGGTCGCGGCGGCCTGCTTCCGGCTCATGAGTCGGCCGGCGCCGTGGGGCGCGGAGCAGTTCCAGTCCTCATTGCCCTTTCCAATGCAGATCAGGCTGCCATCCCGCATGTTGATGGGGATCAGGAGCTTCTCGCCAGCCTTCGCCGAGACGGAGCCCTTCCGGAGGATCATGCTGTCGGTGTCGATGTAGTTGTGGATGGTGGTGAACTCCTCCACCCGGGTGAGGCCCAGGCCGGTGAGGATCACGTCGGTCATGGCCTTCCGGTTCAGCACCGCGAAGCGCTGGATGATGCGCATGTCGTGGATGTAGTCGTCAAAGAGCCGGCCCTCTACCCAGGCCAGGGCCTTGGGGACGGAGATCTCATGCTCCTTCTTCATTTCGTTGAGCATGGACTGGATCTCCTTTTGCCGTCCTGCGGCCTTGTACTCCGCAATCTTCTGGTCCAGTTGGTACCGGGCCCCGCCCCACATGGCGAAGCGGCCCTGGTCCTGGTAGTAGTTGCAGACCTCCAGGCCCAGGTGACGGCTGCCGGAGTGGACCACCAGGTACAGCTCGCCTTCGTCGTTCCGGTCCACCTCGATGAAGTGGTTGCCGCCGCCAAGGGTGCTGAGGCTGAGCCTTGCCCGGGCCAGGTTCACGTAGGGCGAGCAGCGCAGCTCGTTCAGGTCGATCTCATAGTTCAGCGGGTGATGGAGCTGGCGCACGTCCCGGCCGCTGGGGATATTCGCGCGGATCAGAGCGTCCAGGGCGGCGAAGTCGATCTCCTTCTCCGCCAGCTTCACGGTCTCCATACCGCAGCCGATGTCCACGCCCACCATGCCGGGGACGATCTTGTCCCGGATGGTCATGGTGGTGCCGATGGTGCAGCCCATGCCGGCGTGGACGTCGGGCATAATCCGCAGTTTGCAGCCTGCAAAGGCGGGCTGGTCGCAGACGGACCGGATCTGCCGGGCTGCGGCCTCTTCCAAATTGTCGGTAAAACATTTTGCGACGTTATAACGTCCGGTTATTTCGATCATTCGGGATCACCTCACAGAAATAAAAATGAGTAGTTGAATTAGTAACGGGCAACTTCACGGCTGGTTGCCTTGTCAAAAATGCTGACCCAGGAGGGTCGTTTTTCTTCCCCATTAACGATGCCGAAGTAATACTGGCGATGGTTTTTGAGTTTGGAGACATCAAACATTTCGTAGTGTGGTGTGCTATAATCCTTAAACACTTTTACTACTTCGCTGCCATCCTGAAACTTTGCGCCATTTCCTACGATAACCATCCAATAATGCATAAACTCATCTGCTACATAGCGAGAGTCCACATCTCCGTATAAAAACCAGCCAACATCAAAATCCAAATCACCGATCAAAGGAATTCCTTCATCTTCTATAATAAGATTTGGATTCGCACCATATTCAAACATCAGCGCAGCCGCGTCCGCGCTTTGATATCCGTTCATAACGAACCGCAACTCGCTCAAAATGTTTTCATGACACTCTGTGTCGAAGGTTTTGTTGGGATCAAGACCGTACTCCAGAAGGAGTTTGATCGCTTCCAGTAAATGGCTGCTTTCGTATCCGGGAATGATTTCTCCGAAGGGATGCCTGTCGCATTCGTCAAAGTTGGGAACTCCGTTGCAATAATCAACATATTGGTATGCAGCCGTATTGACATCGTCAACACTGAACAAACCAGCATCCAATTTCGCTTTCAGTTCCGACCTGTCGAAATCTCTTGTGAACAACATATCAAACAGCTGTTGGGCATTTTCCGAAAGTTCTAGGCACATTATGAATTCCTCCCAAAAGAGCTTTTGCTGGGTCGAATGAAGAAAGGGCGGGTTACTGCGGCGCAATCCTCTTTTCCACATGCCGCTGAACGGATTCGTGGTCGTGTGGACGATTATCCGGATGCCATCTGCGAATACCTGAACCCGACAGGCTCTACAGAATCCTGGTGTGCGGATAATTGTCCAGGGACGGATCCACCCAGAAAAGCGACTCCTGGAAACCGATTGCTACTGCTCCGCATTCTCCCCGCCCCGCCGGGGATTCTTTGAGCCTTAGGCACCTCGACTTCCACACGCCTACAAGAGCGGTTGTCCTGACACGGACTCAGTATGGCTCCCGCCCAGCGCATGCGTATGGCATTCTAAAACACAGTTCACGGCAGCCTTACCTACGGGAACAACGCCCGCAGCGCAGAATCTGCAAGTGTGACACTGCGATTTATTCAGGGAAAAGAAGAACGGATTGCCACGACCAGTGTTTGCACTGGTCTCGCAATGACAATCGGGATTGGTTTAGGCGCAGATCGGTGCGTAGCGCTCGGCGGTCAGCACCGAGAGCATGAAGGCGTAGGGGTCCAGGATTCCTTCCATTGCCATGGAGAAGACCCGCGGCGAGCAGCCGGAGACCAGGGCCACGCCCCGGTCGTTCATGGTGACGGGCTGTTGGCGGTTCCGGGAATCCACATTCCAGAACACCAGCTGCGGCAGCTCGTAGCCGTGCTCGGCG
>JAEEGL017254667.1_pt1 | contig 14246 bp, 9 predicted proteins | sample 9134231 | NCBI WGS metagenome assembly JAEEGL01 (sample SAMN16246548, study PRJNA631951) | gut metagenome | biome: gut microbiome; feature: rumen; material: fiber-attached | host: Bos | place: Iran: Karaj | collected 2018-10 | reverse complement strand
TCCTTGTTGACGATCTGCTCTCTGGGTTTCGTGTTGTCGTTGCGGGTGCCGTGCAGGCGCATGACCGGGCAGAACGCGCCCCACTGGAACCAGCGGACAAGCAGCTCGCGGAATTCGGGGTCGTGGATCTCCGCGCCCATGAAGCCGCCGATGTCAGTCGTCCACCACGGGATGCCCGCGATGCCCATGTTCAGGCCGATGCAGACCTGTCTGCGGAAGATGTCGAAACGGCTGTGGATGTCGCCTGACCAGACCAGAGCGCCGTAGCGCTGGGAGCCCGCCCAAGCGCAGCGTACGAGGTTGACGATATCCTCTTGTCCGGCCTTCTTCTGGTTTTCGTAGAACATGGAGGAGTAGTACTGCGGATAGATGTTGCCGATCTCCAGAACGGAACCGATGTAGTAGCGGAAGTTGTCGAAATCATAGGGGTCGAGCTCCGGCTCCGCTTCGTCGAGCCAGAACAGCTCCACGCCGATGTCATGGTAGTTCTTCTTGATCTTGTCCCAGACGTACTGCCGCGTCTCGGGATTGGTCGGGTCGATGAACTGGAAGGTGCAGTCGCTGCCGAGCGAGGCGACGTTGGTGCCCTTGGAGGTGCGGATCAGAAGCCCGTGCTTCAGAAGCTCCTGATAGTTCTCGCTCCGGCGGTCCACCTGCGGCCAGATCGAGCACATGAGCTTGATCCCCATGGAATCGAGCTCCTCGACCATTGCCTTCGGATCCGGGAAGAATTCGTAATCGAAGCGGAAATCGCCGGTGTAGGGCCAGTGGAAAAAGTCGCAGACGATCACGTCCAGCGGCAGGCCGCGTTTGTGGTATTCGCGCGCGACGTTCAAAAGCTGCTCCTGATTCCAGTAGCGCAGCTTGCACTGCCAGAAGCCGAGGCCGTATTCGGGCATCATCGGCGGAAGGCCGGTGGAGGCGACGTAGGCCTGCACGATCTCGGCCGGGGTGTCGCCGACGTAGACTAGATAGTCCATCTGCTTCGTGCTCTGCGCTTCCCAGAGCGTGCCGTTGGTGGCGAAACTGGCGCGTCCGACGGCGGGGTTGTGCCAGAAGAAGCCGTAGCCGAGGCTCGACAGCACAAACGGCACCGACGCCTGCGAGTTGCGCTGCGCAAGCTCCAGCACCGCGCCCTTCAGGTCGAGGTTCTCCTGCTGATACTGGCCCATGCCGTAGAGCTTTTCGCCGTCGTTGGCGTTGAAGTATACGGTCAGCTTGTAGTCGCCGCCCGGGATCGGCTCAAAGTGCCGGTTGAACAGGTGCAGCGCGCTGGATTCCGGTTCCGTGAGGATCGGGATGCCCTTGCGGCAGATGATGAGCCTCGCGCCGTTCTGCCCCTCGCTGACGTCGACGGAGACGTCGCCGTTTTTCAGGCTCGCGCTGGTGCGCACCATGACGCCTCTGGGCGTGGCGACTTCCTTCGTTTCCACGCAGATCTCGGGTTCATAGCCTTCCGGCTTGTCGAGGAGCGCGTAGCGGGTGTCCGCGATCTCGCCCATCGGCACCGAACGCACGCGGATCGTGTTCTTTCCCCAGGACTCGATGACGATCTTCTCGTTTTCGCTGCGAACGACAAGGCGGCCATCCTGTTTGTACATGGTTTCCATGCAAGTTCCTCCGTTTCTATTTATTTAATATTGTTATTGTCAAAAACCGATCGTGTGCTTCTGCTGCAGGATCTTCTCCGCCTCCATGCACAGCCCTTCGATCAGCTCGCGGCAGGTCTTCACCTCGTGGATGAGGCCGCAGACCTGGCCGGACAGCACCGCGCCCTCGTTTTCGACCTCGCCGTCGCGCGACGCTTTCGCGAGCGATCCGGCGGACGCCGCCATCAGAAGCTTCGCCGCCTCCGCGCGCGGATGCTCCGCCTCGATCTTCAGAAGCTTGTCGGACAGGGCGTTTTTGATCTGCCAGCTCGGCTCTCCGGTGGTCTCGCCGCAGGAGACGATGTCGTCGTCGATGGCGTTTATGACCCTTGTCTTGACGTTCGGATGGACGGGCGATTCGGCGGACGCCATGAACGCCGTGCCCATCTCGAAGCCCTCCGCGCCGGCCACGAAGCAGCCCGCCACCTGACGGGGCGTGTAGACGCCGCCGGAGGCAAGGATCGGGACGGAGGTGATGTTCTCCACAAGCTCCGCCAGCAGCACGCGGCCGGAGATGCGCGCCTTGTGGCCGCCGCCCTCCACGCCTTTCGCGATGATCACGTCCGCGCCCGCTTTCTCCGCGACCAGACCGTCCTGCAGGCAGTTGACCTTCGCGACGACCTTCGCGCCGGTCTTCTTCATGCGGTCGTAGATGCGCGAAGCCATCTCGTAGTCAAGCAGGTTGAGCGTGTCGAGATACACGGCCGGGACCGGGCATTTTTCAAGGGTCGAGCAGTTGATCTCCAGCTGATCGCCGGGATCGAGGAATATATTGCAGGCAAAGGGCTTGTCGGTCATGCCGCGGATCGCGGCGATCTGCGCCTCGATGATGAAGCCGGGCATGAAGCCGCAGCCCAGCACGCCGAGTCCGCCGGCCTCCGAAACGGCGCCGACCAGCGGCGCCATGGACGTCCATGCCATAGCCCCCTGCACGACGGGATATTTGATTCCAAGCGCTTTGCATACGCGGTTTTCCATGATGAGATCCTCCCTTTACGTTTCTCTGTTTTTTCTCTGTAAGGATATGGTCAGTATACCATGATTTTCGTCTGTCGGCAATTCCTTTTTTATATAGATCGACGAAAAAAGGCAAAAAAGGAAGGCCGCGGCGCGGCCTTCCTTTTGGATTCCGTTATGTTCTGATCTTAGGCGCGTCAGATCTTATCCACGATCTCCTTGTATACGCGCCTGCGGCATACAAGGGTGATCAGCAGGGACATGACCTCCGCGATCGGGAAAGACCACCAGATCAGATCCAGTCCGCCGATCTTCGCGAGGATGTAAGCCGCGGGCAGCAGCACGATAAGCTGGCGCGCCGCGGAAACGTAGAGGCTGTACAGAGCTTTACCGAGTGCCTGGAAGAAGGAGCCCGTGATGACGCAGTACCACATGGCCAGGAAGATGATCGCGATGATGCGCAGCGCGGGGACGCCGATGGCGATCATGGCCTCGGACGCGTCGAACAGGCCGAGCAGGGGACGCGGGATAAGCTCGAACGCGAGCAGGCCGATCATGCAGAAGAACAGCGCGACGAAATAGGAGTATTTCAGCGTGTCCAGCATGCGCTTTTTGGATCTTGCGCCGTAGTTGTAGGATATGATCGGGATCATGCCGTTGTTCAGGCCGATGACCGGCATGAAGAAGAAGCTCTGGAGCTTGAAATAGATGCCGAACACCGCGGCGGCCGTGGAGCTTAAGCCCATCAGGATCAGATTCATGCCCGCCGTCATGACGGAACCGATCGCCTGCATGAAGATGGAGGGGACGGCGATCTTGTAGATCATGCCGATGATGAAGCCGTCCGGGCGGAAGCCCTTCAGGCTCAGACGGATCTCCTTGTTTTTCAGGCGGTTGAAGATGAACGCAAGGATCGCGGCGACGATCTGGCCCATGACAGTCGCGATGGCCGCGCCCGCGATCCCCATTTTCAGGGCGAAGATGAAGATCGGGTCGAGGATGATGTTGATCACCGCGCCGATGCCCTGCGTGAGCATGGTCAGGAAGGTGCGTCCCGTCGCCTGCAGCAGCCTTTCGAAAATGAACTGGCCGTATACGCCGAAGGACATGGTCATGCAGATCGTCAGATAGGTGACGCCCAGCTCCAGGATCTCCTGCTGATCGGCGTTGGTCTGCATGCGGAAGAAGGGCCGGACCGCGGTCAGGCCGAGGATCAGCATCACGATATAGCTGATGAAATAGATGAATAGGCCGTTCGCCGCGATCTTGTTGGCCTTGTCGAATTCCTTTGCGCCGAGCGCCCTCGAAACGAGCGCGTTGACGCCGATGCCGGTGCCGGCGGCGACGGAGAACATGATCGTCTGCATCGGGAAGGCCAGGGAAACGGCGGTCAGCGCGTTTTCCGAGATCCTTGCCACGAAGATGCTGTCCACGATGTTGTACATGGCCTGTACGAACATGGAGATCATCATGGGCAGCGACATGCTGATCAGCAGCTTCCGCACGGGCATGACGCCCATTTTATTTTCCTGAATATTCTTGTCCATAAGTCCCTCTGACACTAAAGAATAAGAAGAGGCGCGGGAAAGGATCATGCCGTACCCGCGCCGGACCCAAACAATTCATTATAGCAAAACACCTTCCCGCCCGTCAAGATTTATGCCGGTATATCGAGGAAAAGATTATAAAAAAACAGAAAAACCGCCCCTCCCCGTACTTAGGCAGGGAAGGGCGGTCTGTTTTTTTGAATGGATACTATAGCCTGACGGTCAGCCACTGGCCGTGGCGGATGCGCGCGGACAACATGGCGTCGCGGACGAAGGAATCGAGCACGAACGCCGCCCACGGGCCGGTCACGGTCAGCTCCAGCATCGGCAGCAGCTCGCGCAGCGGATAGCACAGGATCCATGTCGCGAGGGGGCGGATGATCGCCACGCTCAAAAGGGCGCAGACCGCGACGAAGCGCACGTCGCCCGCGCCGCGCAGACAGCCGGAATAGACGATGCGTCCGTTCTGCGGGATGATGCCGACGATCACGACGTAGAACGACAGCGTCACGCCCCAGATGATGTTCGCTTCGTTCGTGAACAGCTCGGCGAGCTGGTTTCGGAACACGAAGATCGCGATCATCAGAAGGATCGAGGTCACCATGGACAGGCGGCGGCTGATGATGACATGCGCGCGGGCAAGCTCCGGCCGCTCCGCGCCGAGGCTCTGCCCGACGTAGGACGCGCCTGCCGCCGCAATGCCGTCGCCGAGGGTAAAGGACAGCGTCGTCACCTGCGAGACGATCTGGTAGGACGCCATGGCCGCGGTGCCGAGCCCCGCGATCAGTTTGGTCGTGATAAGGAAGCCGATGCGCAGCGCGACGGATTCCGCCATGGAGGATGCGCCGACCGTGGTCAGGCCGCGCATCGTCTCGCGGTCAAAGCGGAACATTTGCAGGATCTTCAGCCTGAGATAACCGTTTTTGCGGAAAACAAAGAAAAACGCGATGATGCTCGCAACGACCGTGCCGATCGCGGTCGCCAGAGCCGCGCCCGCGACGCCCATCGCGGGAAAGCCGAGGTTTCCGCCGATGAGGCAGTAGTTGAGAAAGACGTTGACGAGGTTCGCCGTGATGTGCGTGACCATCGTGACTCTCGTCTGCCCGATGGCGCGCATCGCCGCGCAGATGCACAGCTGCCAGCAGTTGAACAGGAAGGAGAGGGAGACGATGCGGAAATAGGTCGCGGCCATGCCGACCGTCTCGTCGTTCGCGCCGCCGAAGCGCATGAGCGGCTCGGCGCCGAAGAAGCCGATCGCCGTGATGAGCAGGCCGAGCAGCGTCACCGTGCCCATGGACTGCGCGAGGGTGCGGTTGGCGGCTTCCTTGTCCTCCGCGCCTTTGCGGCGCGCGACGAGCGCCGTCGTGCCCACGCACAGCGCCTGCGCCAGGATCAGTAGGATCATGCGCGGCTGGTTCGTAAGTCCGACCGCCGCGATGGCGGAGGAGCCCATCGTGCCGACCATCACGGTGTCGATGGAGCCGATGATGGCGATCAGCGCGCCCTCCAGCGTGGCGGGCCATGCGATATTCAGATTCTTTTTATAGAGGGAAGCGGGCGTTCCATCCGCCGGACGAAGCTCGATCCCCGGAAATTCCAGAAGTTTTTGCAGTACGCTCATGGACGCGCCTTTCTGTGCGGAAACGGATAAAAAAACAGTACATGCGGCCTTGAAGACCGCATGTACTATCATATCACTTTGAATGTGCGTGTCAATGACGTGCCGGCATTTCTGTGGAAAACACCATACGGATTTCACTCCTGCGATTTCGCTTTCGCTTTTTATCCAAGCTTCAGCACCGCGCTCAGCTTCAGCTTGTCGCCGAGGCGGTACTCGGGCCGCAGCATCGGGCCGCAGGAATTCGAGCCGATGCCGGACTGGCGCTCGTCGATGCACAGCACGGTATAATCCGATTCCTCGAGCTCGAAATTGTGCCGCTTTTCGGTAAGCTCCTCCTGCGTATAGTGCGAGGCGTTGAAGGAGAAGTCCGCGCCGAGGACGGTAAGGGCGCCGCCGAGGCCGTTTTGGATCGTCAGCTCCTCGCAGCCGTAATGGCTGCCGTTTTCCTGCGGCATCAGATAATCCTCGTGCATGGCCGAGACGGTGTCCGTGAAACGGTCAAGCCGGGAGGCGCGGCGCTTGTCTATATAGCTCTCGTTCGGGCCGTAACCGTAGTAGGAGACGAACTCGAAATCCTTTTTCAGGAACAGGCGCACGCCGAAGCGCGGCAGGAACGGGAAAAGAGAAAGCTTGTCGCCGGAAAGCGTCATGCGGATGTCGCCGCAGGCGCTGATCTCATATTTCGCGCGGATCTCAAGAAAGCTCTGCCGGGCGGTCGCGCCGAGCGAATACCGCGCGGTGATGACGGCCAGCCCGTCCGCGATCTTCAGGGAGGACGCGTAGACGCGCACCTTCACATCGTCGTAGCCCGCGCGCTCCCACTGCCTGCGGATATTGCGGTCGTTGTCCGTCGGCGCGCGCCAGACGTTCGTCTCCATCGGTTTGGCAAGATAGGAGACGTTGTTTTTCACAAGCTCCGCAAAGCCCGCGGTATGCCGGTCGAAGACATAGCGGAACCGCGGCCCGGAGACGATGAAGGCGTCCTCGGTCTCCCGCCCCTCCGGATCGGAGGATGCGGGGAACGCGATCCCGGCAGGCGCGGCCGGGACCAGATACTGGTCAAAGCCCGCAAGCGGCGGCATGAAATCGGAATCCTCGGCGTTAAGGTTTACATAACTAAACAGCACGCTCGTGCGGCGATCCTGCGGGATCTCGACAGGGAGCGTCAGGGCAAAGCTTCCGTGCGGCTTGACATGCGGCACTTCCAGATCACCGGAGGCCAGCGTCTCGCCGTCGCGCAGCACCGCGTAGGAGATGCCGATGCGGCCGCGCAGGTCGGAGAAGTCGAGCATGTTTTTAAAGGTGAAACGCCCGTTTTTCGCGGAGAGCAGGCGCACCGGGCGGTAGACGTTCGCCACTTCATCAAGACCGGTATGGCCCCTGCGGTCGGGATAGACGAGGCCGTCCATGCAGAAATTGCCGTCGTTGTAGCGGTCACCCCAGTCGCCGCCGTAGAAGAACTTGTCGCGGCCGTCCGGGGTCTTGCCCATATAGACGCTGTGGTCGCACCATTCCCAAACGAACGCGCCGCACAGCTCGTCATGCGCGTAGATCAGCTTCCAGTAATCCTCCGTGCAGCCCGGGCCGTTGCCCATCGCGTGCGAATATTCGCACAAAACCATCGGCTTGTCGCCATTCTTGACATAGTCCTCCATGAATTCGATCGGGGAGTACATGTTGGAGTAGAGGTCGATCGCGGACAGATCGAATTTCCCGTCCGGCCGGTCGTAGGACTTTTGACGGAAGAACTGCTTCCCGTCGAACTGGGAGGGATCGTAGCGGTGGGCGTGGATCGAGCCTTCGTAATGCACGAGGCGGTCGGGGTCGCGGGCCTTCGTCCAATGCGTCGCCTTTTCGAAGTTGCCGCCGTAGCCCGCCTCGTTGCCCATGGACCAGATCAGCACGCTCGTCACGTTTTTGTCGCGCTCCACGTTGCGCATCACGCGGTCGCAGATCGCTTCGCAGTAATCGGGGTCGTCTGCGACGAGGGAATAGGTCTTGCCGTAGTCGCCGCCGTAGATCTCCACGGTGCCGTGGATCTCGACGTCGGATTCGTCGATGACGTACATGCCGAGCCGGTCGGCAAGCTCGAGAAAGAGCGGGCTGTTCGGATAGTGCGAGGTGCGGATGGCGTTGAAGTTGTGCGCCTTCATCATCGTGATGTCGGTATACATCTCGTCCGTCGTCACGGCGTAGCCGTTGAAGGGGGAGGAGTCGTGGCGGTTCACGCCGCGGAACTTGATCTTCTGGCCGTTCAGCAAGACCGTGCGGTCTTTGACCTCGATCCTGCGAAGGCCGATCTCGCGCGCGATGACCTCGTCCGCGGTCTCGAACACGATCGTGTAGAGATTCGGCTCCTCGGCGTTCCACAGCTTCGGATTCTTGATCTTCAGGACCGGGCTGTTTCCCTCCGCCTGCGCGGCGGGCGTGTCGCCCCAGAACAGCGTCGTGCGCACGCGCGCGTTGCCGCGGGTCCTGATATCGACGCGGATCTGCGCCTCGGTGAAGCCTCTGTTGAAGCTCTCGTGGATGAAGAAATCCTCAATGCGGTTTTTCGGGCGGGAGAGGACGTATACGTCGCGGAAGATGCCGCTCATGCGCAGCTTGTCCTGGTCTTCGAGATAGGTGCCGTCGCTCCAGCGATAGACGAGTACCGCGATGCGGTTCGCGCCCGCGCGGACAAATTTCGTGATATCGAACTCGGACGGGCTGTGCGAGACCTGCGAATAGCCGACGAACGCGCCGTTGATGTAGAGATAAAAGCACGAATCCACGCCCTCGAAGACGATATGCTTGTCATAGCCGTCGTCTGGCAGTTCGAAATCCCGGATATAGAGACCGCACTCGTTGTCCTCGGGGACATAAGGCGGATCGAAGGGGATCGGGAACTTCACGTTCGTATAGTTGTGATTCCCGTATCCGTAGATCTGCCAGCACGACGGCACGGGGATCTCGTCGAGGCCGGAATAATCGAAATCCTCGGCAGCGAAGCCCGCCGGGAGCTTCCGGTCGTTTTCATACCAGCCGAAGGCCCAGTCGCCCGACAGGAGCGTGAAGCGGTCCGAGCGCTCGCGCGGGCCGAGGGACAGCGCCGCCATCGAGGCGGGGATATAGTAGGAACGCATCTCGCGCGTGCCCACGTGCAGTTTTTTCAGATCTTCATGATAATGCGGAAGCTTCATATTTTTCTCCTCCCGTTTTCCGGATGCGGTTTTCTGCCCCTATTATAACAGCCCCGCGCCGCGCCGACAACCGGGAAAACGGAAAAAACAGAAAGGCCGTCCGGGGGCCGCCGATACCCCCTCCTCAAGGGGACCCGCCCGGCCCAAACCGCCAAATCTTGCGGTCGGGAAGAAAAAAACCAAAAAATATGGTGGTTGACATAAGCAAATTTGCAATAAAAGGTTTGACTTATGGATCGTTTTGCGGTAGAATATCAACTAGGTATGTATCTTTTTTTGATCCGGACGTCCGGCGCGGGAGGGAAAAGGCGGACATGGAGTATTTGCTTCTGCGGAAAAAGGCCTATTCTCTGCCGCTCAAACCCGGCGTTTATCAGATGAAGGACGCCTCGGGCAAGATCATCTATGTGGGCAAGGCGAAGAAGCTTCGCAACCGCGTGTCGTCCTATTTCATCAACGAGGGCGGCCACGGCCCGAAGACCGAGACGATGGTCTCCCACGTCTCGGATTTCGACGTCATCATCACCTCCACCGAGTGGGAGGCGCTGGTGCTCGAAAACACGCTCATCAAGCTCCACAAGCCGAAATACAACATCCTTTTGAAGGACGACAAGGGCTATCCCTTCATCCGCGTCGATCCGAAGCTCCCGTATCCGGAGTTCACGGTCGTGCCGCGCATCGAGGAGGACGGCGCGCGCTACTTCGGCCCCTACGCGGGCCGCCGCGCGGCCTTCTCCGTGCTCGATACGATCTTCGAGACCTTCCGCCTGCCGACCTGTTCGCGCAAATTCCCGCGCGACATCGGAAAGGGCAGGCCCTGCCTCGATTATCAGCTCGGCAAATGCATCGGCGTATGCGCGGACGCCTCTTTCGACGAATACCGCTCGATGGTCGACGGCGCGGTGCTTCTGCTGTCCGGCAAGTACGAGGACGTCGCAGCGCGCCTGAGGACGGAGATGGAGGAAGCGGCCGAAGCGCTGGAATTCGAGCGCGCCGCGCGTCTGCGCGACCGTCTCGCGGCGCTGAAGCGCATCGGCGACCGGCAGAAGGTCGTCGCCGCGAAGGCGCCGGACACCGACATCGTGGCATTTTACGCCGGCGAAGGCCGCTCGGCCGCCGCCGTGCTGCATTATTTCGAAGGCACGCTCTTTTCCAAGGACGTGCACATCACCGCGGCGGCAAGCCGCGAGGAAGCGCCCGAGCTTCTGGAGGATTTCCTGCGCCAGTTCTATACCGAAGGCTCGTTCATCCCGGCGGAGATCGTCTGCTGGCCGCCGCTCGAGGATCCCGCGCTCATGGAAAAATGGCTGTCCGGGATCGCGGAGCATCCGGTCCGCCTGCCGCGTCCGACGCGGGAGCGGCGCAGATTCATCGATATGGCGATGCTCAACGCCCGGGACGAGGCGGAGCGCGCCGCCGCGCGCGCGGGACGGCAGTCGAAGCTTCCGGGGCTTCTGCAGGACATGCTGAAGCTTTCCAAAAAGCCCGTGCGCATCGAGTCCTACGACATCTCCAATACCGCGGGCGGGGAGACCGTCGGCGGCATGGTCGTGTTCGTGGACGGCAAACCGAAAAAAAGTCAGTACCGCAAGTTCAAAATAAAGGACATCGAGGGGCAGAACGACTACGCGGCCATGCAGCAGGTGCTGACGCGCCGCTTCACCCGCCTGCTCGAGGGGGACGAAAAGTTCAGCGAAATGCCCGATCTGCTGCTGATCGACGGCGGCGAGGGGCATGTGCACGCCTCGCGCGAGGCGCTGGACGCGCTGGGGATCTCCTGCGAGATCCGCGGCATGGTCAAGGACGACCGCCACCGCACCCGCGCCATCGTGGACGAGGACGGGGCGGAGGTCTGGATCAAGTCGAATCAGACCGTCTTCTCCTTCATCGGCACGGTGCAGGAGGAGGTCCACCGCTACGCCATCGGCTACCACCGCAAGCTCCGCGCCAAGACGGGCGCGGGCAGCGAGCTGGACAGGATCCCGGGCATCGGCCCGCAGCGGCGCAATGCGCTGCTTGCGCATTTCAAATCCATGGACGCCATCCGCTCCGCCGCCGTGCAGGAGCTGCAGCTGGTGATCCCGGAGGCTGCGGCGCAGGCCGTTTACGCCTATTTTCACGAAGGGGACGCAAAATGAGAGTCATCACCGGCTCCGCGAGGGGCATGAAGCTTTTCACGGTCGAGGGACCGCAGACCCGCCCGACCTCGGACTGGACGAAGGAAAGCATCTTCAATATCATCCAGTTCGATATTGAGGGCAGACGCGTGCTCGACCTGTTTTCCGGCATCGGTCAGCTCGGCATCGAGGCGCTTTCGCGCGGCGCGGCGAGCTGCGTGTTCGTCGACAACAGCCGCGAATGCGTGTCCGTGACGCAGAAGAACGTGGACAAAACGGGCTTTCACGAGGTCTCCGTCGTCGAGCAGAGCGATTACCGCGGCTTTCTCAAGCGGCAGGCGAAGGAGAGCTTCAGCCTGATCTTCCTCGATCCGCCCTACGGAAACGGGATGCTTGCCCGCGCGCTGGAAACCATTTACGCCCGCGACCTGCTCGCGCCGGGCGGCCTGATCGTCTGCGAGGGCGAACGAAACGACGTCCTGCCCGTTCCGGCGGCGCCGTACGAACAGGGCAGGGAGTATTTCTACGGCAAGACGAAAGTCAGCATCATTCGGAAGGGAGGGGAGGACGCATGAGGATCGCGGTCTACCCGGGCAGCTTTGACCCCATCACAAACGGGCATCTCGACGTCATCGTGCGCGCCGCGCGCATGTTCGACCGTCTGGTCGTGGCCGTGCTGAACAATTCCAGCAAATCCCCGGTCTTTTCCGTGGAGGAGCGCGTGGATCTGATCCGGCGCAGCATCCCCGAGATCGAAGGCTGCGAGATCCTGGTCGATTCCTTCGACGGGCTTCTGGGCAACTACGCCGACATCATCGGCGCGACGACCATCGTCAAGGGTCTGCGCGCCATGTCGGACTTTGAATATGAGTTCCAGATGGCGATGGCGAACCGCCGCATCAACAACCGGCTCGACACGATATTCCTGACGACGAGCGTCGAGTATATGTACCTAAGCTCCAGCCTCGTGCGCGAGCTCGGGCATCACGGCGGCGACATCTCCGGCTTCGTCCCGGATGTGATCCGGGAGGACGTGTTCAAAAAGCTGTATCAAAAATAAGGCCGGAAGGCTTTATATAAATACTTGGAGAAGAAAGAGAAACTTTTTTCGGGAAACGATGCGTCAATAACGGCTCCCGAAAAACCAGAGAAAGGAAAGAGGAACAATGGCTGGCGGAATTGATGAACTGATCGATTTGTTGTACGGTATCGTGGAGGATGCGTGGAGCATGCCGCTCGGCAAGGACAAGTGCCTGATCGAGCGCGAGCGCGTGCTGGATATCCTCGATGAGCTGCGCGTCAATCTCCCGGGCGAGGTCAAGGCTGCGCGCGGGATCGTGGAGAAGCGCAACGAGCTTCTGGAGGAGAGCCGCCGGGACGCGGACGCCATGAAGGAGCGCGCCAAGGAAGAGGCCGCGAAGCTTGTGGAGACCAATGAGATCGTGCGCGAGGCGAACGCCCGTGCGCAGGACATCATGGACGACACCGAGAAGCGCACGCGCGAGGTCAAGCTCGCCGCTGCGGACTACTGCGAGGACATCCTCAAACAGACCGAGGATTCCATCACCAACGCCCTGACCGAGCTGCGGCAGATCCGCCAGCAGTTCCGCAGCGCGATGGAGAACCTGCGCTAGGATAATGCCCGAATTTCACCATATCAGTGTCCTGCACGACGAGTGCATCGACGCGCTCCGCATCCGCCCGGACGGCGTCTATGTGGACGCGACGCTGGGCGGCGGCGGTCATGCCTATTCCGTCGCCGAGAGGCTGACGCAGGGCGGCCGTCTCTACGGCATAGACCGCGACGCCGACGCGCTCGCCGCGGCGGGAGAGCGTCTTGCGCCCTTCGGCGGGCGGGTAACGCTGATCCATGCCAATTTCTGCGAGCTCGGGGAGAAGATCGAAGAGCCGATCGACGGGATATTGTTCGATCTCGGCGTCTCCTCCTATCAGCTCGACGAGGCAGCGCGCGGCTTCTCCTATATGGCCGACGCGCCGCTTGACATGCGCATGGACCGCTCCGCCGCATTGACTGCCTACGACGTCGTCAACGACTATGCCGTTTCCGACCTTGCGCGCATCATTTCGGAATACGGCGAGGAGCGCTATGCCTATCCGGTGGCGAACGCCATCGCGCGCGCGCGCGCGGAGAAGCCGATCGAGACGACGCTGCAGCTTGCCTCCGTCGTCGCTTCGGCCGTACCCACCGCGAAGAAGGAGAAGCAGCATCCGGCCAAGCGCACCTTCCAGGCCATCCGCATCGAGGTCAACGATGAGCTTTCCGCCATCGCGCCGGCCATCGACGCGGCGGTCGGGCTTTTGAAGCCCGGCGGACGCATCGCGGTCATCAGCTTCCATTCGCTCGAGGACCGCATCGTCAAGCAGCGCTTCCGGGCGCTTTCCCAGGGCTGCACCTGCCCGCCGGATTTCCCGGTGTGCGTGTGCGGCGGCAAAAGCAGACTGAAGCTGATCGGCAAGCCTGTCACGGCGTCGCCGCAGGAGCTTCTGATCAATCCGCGTGCGAGATCCGCAAAGCTGCGCATTGCCGAGCGCACGGAAGAATAAAAAACCGAAAAACGGCAGGAAAGGGGGAAGATCTGCTGTATGGCTGACAGACCCGGCGCCGAGGACAGCACGACCGTGCTGGAAGAATACGGAAAATATGTGGATATCGACAGCGTCAAGCCGAAGCAGGACGCCCGCATCGGCAGCGATCTGTCCCGCTTCGACAGCCGCGAGGAGGTGCGCCGCGCCGTACGGGCGGCGCAGCAGGAGGACGAGGACAGCCGTCCCGAACGCGAGGAGCTGCCGCCCAGATCGAGGATCTCCCTCGGCACGCTCGCGATCTTCGTCCTGTTCGCGGTCGTCGCGTCGATCCTCATCAACTGCTATGTCAAGCAGAACGAGCTGTCCGTGGAGCTTTCGAGACTGAAGAACGAATACGCGGATGAAGCGGCAAGGAACACCGACCTGCAGACGCGCTTCGACCAGCGCTATGTGCTCAGCGACATCGAGGACTATGCCGTCAATACCCTCGGCATGGTAAAAATCGAAACGAACCAGATCGAATACATAGAGATCGAGACGCCCGAGACGATCACCCGTCTGGAAACGGACGGGGAAGGCGAGGGCTTTGACCTTTTTTCCTTCCTGAAGGAAAAAATCCAGAGGGT
>JAEEGL016380918.1_pt1 | contig 14246 bp, 9 predicted proteins | sample 9134231 | NCBI WGS metagenome assembly JAEEGL01 (sample SAMN16246548, study PRJNA631951) | gut metagenome | biome: gut microbiome; feature: rumen; material: fiber-attached | host: Bos | place: Iran: Karaj | collected 2018-10 | reverse complement strand
TCGGCTATCTCACCGAAACCCTACTCCAATTTGACAAAAACCATCTACCCGAATACGAGTATCACTACTACGAAAACAAACTGGCTAAAGCTAAATCTAAATCTAAATCCAAAAAGCCAGTTAATCACGGTATCAAAACTCCTGTGGTCAAACCCACTCCTGTGGTTCAGCCAACACCTCCAACGGTCACACCAGAACCAGTAGCCTCGCAACCAGCAGAACTCTCCATTCCTCTTAATCAGGATATGCTGGAAAAAGGTTTATCACTCACTCTCAACATCAACTTTATTTTCAACAAATAGCAAAAAGACCCCTTCAATTTCTGGGGTCTTTCTTGCTGTCTATTTCCTGACTATCGTATGTCCAGCGTATAGACCAATCCCAGGGTAAGTGTTCCATCCAGTAAATACATCTACACCAGTCGTTTCATCCACCCAACTTTTAGCGTAGTTGTTCATCGCTTCTCCCCACTCAATCTTGCCTTCGCAGGACTTCATTATCATTCCCAAAGTATCACCCCAACTCAAAGTCCATCTTTTACAATTACTGACAGGCGTTGGCGTTGGTGTCGGCGTTGGTTCAGGTGGGGTTGGGTCAACATAAGTCTTCGGGTGGAAAGCACCCAAAAAGTTTTTCACCGAAATATTCACTATATTCGTTGCGGCTCCACCACCAGGGCAGGCACTCCCACCTTGATTTTGTCCTAAACAAGCCACATACCCATTTCTAACTGGTCCTGCAATTACGCAGGTATGTCCCCAAGTTCCACCATCAAAAACGGCGATATCACCTACTTTAGTTTTCAAAACATCATAAACTAAACTATATTCAGTTCCAGCGTTCTGTTCTTTACAGTTCCACATTCCTTTAGCGGCACCCGTTCCACAAGTAGAAAACACTCTTTTATCATTCGTGTAGTTCATAGCGTGTAAAGATGAGAGGTCCCAGCATTGTGCTCCAAAACTTCCGTCAACATTCCAACACTTCCCAATTGTATAATCCTTAAAATGCTCGTAGGTATCTGTCGGTGCATAAATAAAAGCACCCCTACCACATTCCTCTTCTTTACAATTTTCATCGTGGAGAATTTCTCCTCCATCAATACTTTCTACTGTTGGAACTTCAATCGTTTCCTCTTCCCCATTTTCATTTATAATCACAGCAGGCACTTCGGTATCGGAATAAGTAATAATGGCTTCCCGTGCTTCTTCCATTATCTGCTCTGTGGACTCGTAAATACGAGCATCATTCCCATCTAGCGTCCTGTATTCCCCACTCTCTGACGGATGGGTAATCAACAAGAAAAATCCACAAATAAGCAAAGCACCTATTACTGTGAACCAATGTATCTTGTCTTTAATGAAATTACTTACCTTTTCCATTATCTTTTCTCTCCTCAATAACTTGCTGGGTCGTTGTGCCACCAAACCACATATTGATTACTGTTAAAATTGCCGATAGCGTTTGCACAATCTGCTTCGCCACTCCTGCAAATCCCCAAGTGTCTCCAAACGAGGTCACTAGGAAAATAATCCCAGAAATAATAGCGGCGGCAAAAGACATCTTCTGCTTAAAAGTTATAGAAGTGCTTATCGGTTGAACATTTAATTTAGACATTTTCATCTCCTTCATCATTTATTTTAAGTATAGCAGAGTGTTCTTTTTCAACTTGATTTACCAACATCCTATCAAATAGGCATCTCTGGCAAACTTCAAATTCCATTCCCAAATATTTGCTTAAACACATCGCACTCAAATCCCCCAATTCTTGTGCTAATCGGTAATCCTCATCAGCCAAAGTCGCTTCATAAACTTCCTGTTGTCTCCACCAAGCACCTAGTGCGTGTTTCACGGCACAGTGATACTTCGGATTGGGCATATCTCCCATTTCTAAAAGTCGGGACATTTGCTCCCTCCTCAAAGTCAAAGCCTTTTTCAAAATCTCTTTTGCCGACTCATCATCGTCTTTAGAAATTTCTTCCAAATGCCCTGCTAAAGCAATGTTTTCACAAATGCTTTCAATCAAATCTACTTCATATCCTCTACTACTCATTGTTCTGTTTTTGTTACCTTTGAACTACTAATCAACGAAAACGGAGCGTTTGCCATCACCGTTAAAGTAATACTACCATATACCGTATATCCACTACTCGGTAAATACGAAATTGAAATTATAATATGGTTCGGGTCATCAAAATCTGGACCGCCATCAACACGGCTAAAAGTTGGGTAAATATCCGTGCTATGAGAATCACTATAATATCCCCAACATTCCGTTACCATCGGACACAAAACAAAGTTATCCACATTCGCTTCTGGTGCAAAATAAAAATCCCACACATAATAAGTCGTATAACTATCTCTCGGATAAGTCCCTAAATCATAAGATTCTTGATACGCTGTGGCACTATCTCCCGTAGTTTTGGCGACAGCTTTTAACTCCACTAAATCCTTTTTCAAATTCGCTACTCTATCACTCAAATCTTCCATAATCTAAAATCCATTTGTGCACTGAAACTCCCCTCTGCTTGTGCTTCTTATCCAAAGTTTGAACACATATCTGAACGGAGTCGGAGGATTATCTGTCAAACACCCTCCTGGTCCACCAAGCATTGTAATTTGAATCATCGGGGCTTGGCTTGACATTCCTCCTACCAAAGTTCCTGTCTGCCAATAATAAGCCGACCTCAAAATTTTCATTTGCATCATATCACCAGTAGAACTTAATTGCCCAGTTCCTCTAGTTGAGATTTTCGTCAAATTTCCCCATCCTGTTAAAAGTTTGGTGTTATCTCTCCATATTTCTATTTTTTCAACTTCAATCAATTCAAAAGGGTCACCTTCCAAATTCGCAAATGTGATAGAAGTTTGGCTTCCCCCAGCTATTCCATCCTCTGAATACCAATACCGATTAGCCCAAGCCTGACCACCAAAACGCACATAGCAAGAGCGTCCTTCTACATATTTATGATACACTTTCGTATTCACACCACCTAAAATCTGGGAGGTCTTAATACTCTCCAAATCTTTTTCAAGACTAACTACTTTCTTTTCTAAATCAGAGGCGTTCATAAGTCACCACTCCTCCCATATTAGCCGTCACGGTAAACACACAACTAAACGGACAAGTTGTGGGCAAATCTAATACCTCTGAACTGAAAGGAACAGGAAGATAGGCACAATAGGCTTCTACTATCCACACTAATACATTCCTTGCTTGGCTAGCAGATTTCTGGATTATAATGGCACAGTCATAAAACTCTTTCATCCTACTGTCCTCAACCGTGACACTATCCGACAAAGCCCCTCTTGCATTCTTATTCTTATTTGCTCCCGTAAATGTAATCTTTGCTCTCACCTCGTGCCACCCCCAAGCATCCAACTCGGAAGCGACTGGAGCACTATATGTATTCCTTGGGATAATTTGTCCCGTCCCATAATTTTGGGTTGCTTTTAAGGCTATCACTTCCCTCTCTATATCGCCTATTTCTCTAGTAATGTAATTTTCATTATAACTTTGAAAGCGACTCATTTAACCCTCCACTACGCTATTCTCTTGAATCCATTTAGACCGTTTACCTTGAGATGTCTCTACATAAGCCTGACCAGTGTATCTCCACAGCACCGTTTCTAGTGGAGCATTACCCGTCAATCCACCTACCAACTCGGTGCCTACCGACAAGGTATCATTCTTATAACTTCTTCCGTCTTCATACCAATGCCAAACTCGCACATAATCAATCGGATATTCTGCACCTAAATCAATCGTTATTGCATCATTTGAGGTTGAGGACGAAATCGGAACTGACGCATAATTACCACTGCCTTGTGCTAAACCACCATCAGTAGCCTTCTGCAAATTCGTTCCTGCACTATTACTACAAGAAACTGTTTTACCCAAAGCGACATTTACATACTCATTCCCTACTAGCATCAACGCTTCAACTTCGGTCCAATGATTTCCATTGTTTGCCGTGTTTCCACCAATACTATCCCGAATATATCTCACCATTTTCTTTTCTGGTCTCTTCATCGGTGGCTCAACCGTAAGTGTCATCTCCTCAACGGCATCTTCAGAAAGTGAGTAATCTATTTTCATTATTCTGTATTCCCCAGTCACCGAGTCTATGAAATCACTTTCTCCAACCTCTACTAAAATCACATCCCCTGTTTCAACATTGGAAGGATTTATAGAACCATCTTTTATCACTATTTTTGGAGTGTTGGTCGGGTCTTTTCTATCATACAGCATCCCTATTGCTTTGCTCTTTAGTGTGGACTCCAAACTAATATTGTTGTCCGTAGTCACGGCTTCTCTAGTTCCAAGTGTTCTACGGGACGGGTTATTGTAAATTTCTGTCTGTAATCTTTCATCACCAATTCCAGAGCCAATCGCAATTATCTTATTTGCTACATTTGCGGCACTTCGGGTTACTGTCATTGAATTCACATTCCCAGGATAACCCACTTCCAAATCTAATTTGTCTTCACCTTTTCTAGCATATACATTGAAAGTTCTATCAGGCAGGAACTCAAATTCAAAATTATCATCCTCCATATTTGTTAAATCCATCAAAGCGTCTTTAACATTCTGAAGCTCATAATTCACTTGGCGATTGCTTTCTTGAGTAGCCGAGGCTGTATCCACACCAAGAGGAATATTCATATTACACAAAAGTGCATCGTCATTAGTTGGGTAAATGTAACAATCATCTATTTTTAGTGGGGTTGAGGTATCGGTTCTGTTGCACTCAAACAATATATACCCATCTTCAAAGAAAGTCATATAGTTATTTATTTGAATGTGTTGCCAATCCCCATTCAGAGTAATCTGTCCTGGAGTTTGCTGTGTATTTGAAACTGTCAAATATTCCCTTTCTCTCACATAACATACCACACCACTTTGACCTTTCACCCAAGCATCAATATTGATTGCCTGACCTGTATCAGTGTTCATCTGGCTTCCAGCCGAAATCCATCCAGCACCAGACCTAGAACCTGAAATACACCCTCCTCCAGAATGAGCACTAGTATTATATGCCACCGTTCCGTGTGGGCTTAACCAATACGAAGTATCAATATCACCCGTAGGGTTTTTTATCAAACAATCAGGTCTCTGGGCACTTTCTACCAACCTCCTCGCAATCTGGGCATAAGTATATCCAGACCACGCTTCGCTCAAAACATACTGGTCTTTCAGAAGGTTTAAGAACCCTGTCCCCTTAACCTGAATTTTAGAAGGTGGATTATTTGTAATCTGAATATTCACTTCTACTAACTGACATCCCAAAATATACTCACCATTTCGCCTAATCCTAATATCGTGAGCATACGGTTTCAGCAATTCCTCGGAGTCCACACCCATCTCGTGACACTTTTTTTCAAACTCCATCAAATCCATATCAAAACTGACTTCTTCTACATCGTTCAGTTCCCAAGTAATATTCAAATCCCCTACAACTAGATATGACAGGTCGGCTACAAAAGTATTCGTTTTCCAATCCCACAATTCAATATCACAAACTACTGGGTCGTTAATTTGGGACTTATCCCATATATCCAATAGAATATGGTCGGTAACACTTACAAAGTGGTCGGTTATTTTCACTTCTACAACACAAGCACTCTTACTTGGGATGCCACTAATATTTGCCCTCCCAGAGTAATCCATCAAAAATGGCTTGCTGGCATCAACTGAAGTTGTCAAATTGCTTATATTAGTCCAGCCAATAATAACTTCTTCATTCAAATCAAGCACTCTATACTGAACTTGAAATGTATTCATATTATTTCCATTGTTCAGCGAGTTATCTTGTAGCCTAGCGTAAGTGCCACTAATATCAATTCTTCCAGTGCCAAGTTCTGGTAACCTCTCTCCAGATATAGTCACCGTTGGACTTTCCCACGACAAACTTAATGCAGTTTTATTCACTTCGGTGTAGGTATCTAACGAATCAAATACCCTACCTCTTATAGTAATAACATTTGAAGGAAAATCCGTAGCCCTATTGACTGGACGATTATTACCAAAGTTCACAATTACTGGGTAGGTGCTCGGATTCCCTGTGGTTATACTCCTCCCATCCACTACCAAAGTATGAACATAACTAACAATATTTGCTCCATCCGAACAAGTCCCTTTTGTCTCTTCTGGAACTCTAACCCTTACTTGAGATTTGCCCTGCACATAAACAGGGTTGGTATATCCAGCAAAAGTGGCAAGCCAATTTTGTAAGGCTGTATTATTATCATAAATACTAAAATCAAAATTCGTAGGAGGTTGGTGCTGACCTGAAGTCGTAAAATCTACCCATCTAGTATTGCTATAATTTGACTGCCCTGGAGTCATTGTTCTAATTGATAACCTATATTGAGTATCAACAGCCAAATTCGGAATATCAATATTCACATCAGTCTGGGTATTTGTATTCACGGTCGCACCAGACACCCAAGAGGTCCAAGTAGTCCCCCCATCAGTTGAATATCGCCAGTAAACATCCTTCGTATTGTGATAACCATTATCAGCAGGAACTCGGACATTCATCCTCACCTTCACGGTAGTTGCTGTCTCATATTCCAAAACACCTGTGGCTAAAATCGTTGGCTGTGGTAATCTCGTCACTAAACTCACTATTGGCGAGTAATCTGACATCACATAATCCACATTGTGTCCTACGAAGGTAGTTTTTGAACTTCCTTTTTCAACCTGAATATTAGACCAAGTTATTGTATTACTACCAGCCGCAGTTTCATTGAAATAACTATAAAAGCCAAATATCATTTCTCCACGACCACCAGTTGTGAAGGTCAAAGTCCCTGTGCTGTCCCAAGTGCTTGTCCAAGCCCCATCAATATTCAAACGGACATCACCTGCTCTATTCAAATTATCACCCGTAATCGTCTTATTGTAAGAAAGGGTGTAAGTGGTGTTTGGCTCTAACTGAACTGGAATTGAAGTAAATGCCGTTCCACCAGTTTCCGTAGCACTTTTAGTTTTGGTGACACTTATCTCATTATCATTCACCCTCCCCGTTGTGCTACTTGGAACTACAAAATAATTTTTACCACTTCCAAAAATAGCACCTGCTCTGGCTCTGTAATAATAAATCTGATTGCCTGCTAATCCTGTGTTGTTGAAGGTATTATCACCTGTGGTAGTCTTATGGTCTATCAAAGTTGTCGGTGGGGTGTTTGTCCATCCATAAAGAAAAACCTTTCCTCCACTTCCACCACCAAAAGTGGTCGTTCCATAAGTCACGGTTTGGGTAGAATAAATATTTCCACTATTCACTACTGATATAGTTGGATTGGCAGGACCAACTGTTGAAGCCGTTATAGTAGCATTGTTTGTTGTGCCTGCACTAGTAGTCATTCTACTCTGGATTGTATATTGGGTGTTCGGCTCCAATCCACCAATAGTAAAAGTAACTGTTTGTGCAGACCCACCACTCACGGTAGTTCCATTTTTCCAAGTTGTTCCTCCATCAATACTATACTAAACGGTTTGTGTGTAGGCACCACCGTTTGCTGGCACAGCACAATTCAAAACCAAGTTATCGGAATTAGCCTGATTCAAAGACAGAGTTGAGGCATAAGGCAAAGTAGTATAATTACCAACCCTCTGCGAACCAGTGCTAGCATAACCATTTGAAGCATACACACCTAGCGTATACATCGTGTTACCCGTAATCCTAAAATTAGAACCTGAAGTAACTGAAGAACTATTACTCACGGTTATGTCGCCAGAAAGAGGACAGCTTGAACTCTTCGCAGTCGGTTGCCATCTCCTCGGCTCAACTAATCCAGAATCACTCTTCGTCCAACATTGTAATTCTCTATATTTTTCCCAATCTTCTACATAATTACCCCAGCTACTCAAACTAACTGTTGCAGTAAAACTTTCAATATTCCTACGAACATTGCTACAACTTATTCCGCTTGGTGCTGTTCTCTGGTTTGGAAAACTCACACTAACTGTAAAATCATTATAAGAATATCCAGAACACCAAACATTATAAGTCCCACCACCAGCACTGATGGTGAAACCGATAGACATAAAGGTCTCCCAGTAGGTATTTACTCTGGCGTTATTCCAACTTCCACTCGCAGAAGCACTGCCAGCTCCATAAGTAAAACTACCACTATATCCAGTATAACCACCTGCTGTGTGCTTATATTGAATATGGGCAGTTGCACTTCGCCCATTATAATCTACAACGGCTCTCGCCCAAATGTAAGTTGAACATTGAACTTCTCCAGAAACTACCTGTGCCATTAGATACCTGCCCTCGCCTCTCTGACCCATCTAATTGTGCCAGAGTTATTATTTCCACTTGTATTAGAAAATTCCAATTCATTCTCACCAGGAATCAAAGTCCACCATTGTGAATTTATCAATCTGTGAGAGTTATAACAAACATCACCAACCATTATGGTTCTTTTCTTAAAATCAATCACCGTTTGCCCACTCGGCACACTATCATCAAAAGCAAATGTTTTTCCTGTGGTTGTGTTCGTAATACTAAAACCTTGTATCTTCCCACTCCAAGTAATAACTGGATAAGTATCCACAGCACTTCCACTATTTATCGTTGTGCTACCGCTTCCACTCGTAAGTGTCATCGTTTTACTCATATACATTGTGTTCGGATTGCTGGGTGTCGGTATGGCATACAATAATGGGTCTGGGCAAAGTAAGGTAATCTGGAACTTCCCAGAAACAATATTTTCAATATCTGCTTTCACATTACTCACTACTCCCTCACAATACCAGTTGTTTAGTTCAGTAGTAATAATAATCGGATGCAAATACCTAATTCTCAATAACCCAAATAAGGTTTCTCTCAAATCGGCGGCTTCTTCACAATCAGCACCAATATAAAAACCATTTATCACTATCGTCCTGTGCCCATAAAAATGCCCAGAAACGAAACCCCCATCTCTTCCAGCGTAAAGCCCATCACCTACTCGTATAGCAGGACTTTCCAATCCTTGAACAGGTGGTGCTAAACGGAAAGGTGAATCTCCTCCGACATAAAGAATACTTCCTATTTTTATCTGCATACTATACCTTACTTAACTCCCACGCCAAGTCTCTTTGAACTTGCTCAACATCATACTCGGTGTAGTTTGTATTATTTTGATTTATTATAACATTACCATTACCACGAGCATAGCTTCCTTCAATATCCATACTCGGTGCTAGTCCTCCACCATATCCATAGCCGACATCTAGACTTGGGTTCATACTCAAATTATCCATCGTCAAAGCGTCAACCACTTGGTCTGCTAGGCTATTGGCTTCTCCAACCAATTCGCTTTCGGACTCCTTCATCCCTTCAATCAAACCTTCAACTGCCCAAGCACCACTCTCCATTGTGGTTTTCCACGGCGAACCTTGCTGACCTCTATCTCTCAAACCTTGCAAGAATCTATTAGCAATCCACCAACCAGTGTTGTAAACGCTACCGTAAAGTGCCCAAGCACCATTTTCAAAGCCTTTAACTGCCCACCATCCAGCGTTTCCGTAATCTACATCATACAAACCTTGACGGAACCTATATCCCATCGTCTGCCCTTGATAGTATTCGTCCTGCATTCTGTTTTGAATAGCCCACCACAAAGAACTTTGCATCTGTGCACCAATATTATCAAACGAAACGCTCTTCAAGCCATTTCCAAATTGAGTAGCCATCCAATAACCTTGCTGGTATTCATCATTCATTTTTCCTTCAATACCAGCCCAGACAGCCGATTGCATACCAATACCCGCTTCAGTCAATAAGGCATTTTGGCTCGTCAATCCATTTCGTAGGCTTTCACCAATCTTAACTCCAACATTTTCAAAACTGACTGCCTTCTCACTCAAATCATTAGCCACATTGTCTAATAAATTGTTCATAGCCGTAAGAACTGTCGTAGTAGCATTACTATCAACACTTCCAATATTCCTTACAGCGTTGGCGAATTCTACAAGTTTCCAAGCGATTGAGGAAGCCATCCCCACAATCCATTCTTTAGTAGAAAGGCTGTTAGAATGTTCCTCGTTAATCTGCCCAATCTGATAAACCAAATCTCTAACATCTTCAATCGCCGTTTTCGCATCACTAGTGTTAACTTTCAAATCCACCAATTGCTTGATAGTAGGAATTAGCTCTGTAAATTTGTTAAGTATTGATTGCGTGTAGCCCACAATCTTTTCTTTATTTTCAATCCCTCCACGCTCGTTAATCTTACCTATCTCATACAACAGGTCTTGAACTGTATGGATAGTAGTCGTAGCACTTTCTTTTTCTTGCTCACTAATACCATCCTGAATGAGTTGCTTAACTGTCGGCAGTATTCCTGTAAACTTGTTCAATATGCTTTGAGAATACCCCACCACCTTTTCTTTATTCTCCATATTGCCGAACTCATTGACTTTACCAAGTTCGTAAACAATATCGTGAACAGCAGAAATGGTTTTGACAGCACTTTCTTTATCAATGCTCTCACCTTGAATTTGATTTTGGATGGTCGGTATCATCTCACTAAACTTATTCAAAATACTTTCAGCAAGACCGATAGACCTTTCTATCGCACCTACATCTACCCACCAGTTAGTTGTGACGGTTGAAATAGTATCCAAAACTGTCTGGACGAAATCTGTCATCGTCTGAACGCCAGTAAGCACATTATCATTTACTTTTACATCACCTAATTTACCTAGCGTATCAACTATCTGACCATAAATCAAGAGAACCTTACCAGCACTCTCTACCGAGCTGGCATTTGCTGCATCTGCCCAAGCCTGTAACCATCCAGAAATCAAATCGGTTTTAGACTTTACCCTCTCCAAAGCCAATTTCACTTGGTCCATATTTGAAGTGACTTTTCGCTCGTCAATCTTCACCTGACTGATTCTTTCTAGTTGTTCTGCCACTCGGACATACATATCCATCACTCTTGTAAGTGGTCCAACCTCCCAAGAGGCAACAATACTTCCAATCAACGAACCCAAATCAGTATCAATAATCTTATTCAATACCGACTTTATCAAGTCAATCTTTTTATTCACACCATCAAAGTCATCAGGAACAGTTGTGTAAACCTTATACAAAGCATCTGCCGTTTTGCACAATTCATCACAAATTGCAACAATACTTAACCAGCCCAAACCTACAAGTGGTGCCAATATACCAAATAGTGTGCTAAATCCTCCCATCACACCAAGGGCTTCAATCATTTCCAAAATCACTAACTGGAATTTACCAAAATCAATCGGGACTAACTTATCATAAGCAAGTTTTATTGCCACAGCCGATAATGCTATATCACCTGCTAGTCCAATCACAGCCAACATACCTAATGCCATAGCACCCAATGTGGCTTCCATTACAACACCAGCCGCCGTTGCCAATGCACCCATCACTACAAGGGCTTCTGCCATTTCCAGAAGCACTAATTGGTATTTCAAGAAATCAATATCTTTCATCAACTCGTAAGCAACTTTACAGGCAAGTGCAGCGATTCCAATATCAGCGGCTAGTCCAGCTATCACAAGAATTTCTTTTGCACCGATTTTCAACATATCAGCCGCTTTTGCTAATGCACCGAAGGCTACTACTGCTTCAACCATCTCAAGCAAGCATACAGTAAATTTGCCCCAATCCACATCCTTCAAAGCATTATATGCTAACCAACAAGCACCTGCAACTGCGGCGATGGCTCCAGCAATATAAATAACTGTTTTAGCACCTTCTTGAATAGTCCTCATCCAACCAGACGCTTTAGACATTCCTTGTCCAGTAGTTTCTACACCCTTACTAATAATTGTGCTATTCTCGGCAATACTTTCTGCTGGTTTCTTTGCCTTTGCCAAATTGGAAGCCGCTTTTTGCATCTCCTCATTTATAACTCCAGTATCACCTTCCAACTTGCCTTGCAACTTTCCTACTACTCTTGCGAGGAATCCTCTATCTCCATAAGGTAATTGACCTAGTAATTGTGAAATATTCCCTTTTCCTAATTCACCAGCCAAACCTGCTTCAATCGCACCACTCAAACCTTGGGAGAACAAACCACCACCAAGTAATTTGTTTGCAATCGCTTTTAGAATCTTCGGTCCAAACTTTACTACACCAACAGCACCCAACATTCCAAGTAAAATGTTCGGGAGCATACTCTTAACTTTTTCAATACTGCCTTGAATTTCCTCTTTAATGGCTCCAATACCATCTACTCCCCCTGCGTCTGGTGCAAGTGGAGTTCCTCCCATAGCATTTCCACCTTCCCCACTCATACTCTTGGAAAGTTCTCTCTTGGCTTTTTCAATATAATCACCAAGTTGGGACATAGCACCTTCTAGTGTCGGCATCGCACCATAGACACCTTCGGCAATATTTTCAACTAACCTACCACCAGCATCACTAATATCAACGGTCGTTCCATCAATACCCTTCTTCAACTCGTTAATCTCGTCTAGGGTATCATTCTTCAGACCTTCCATCTGCTTGACACCAGCCTCGTTAGCAATAGACTGCTTTTTCAACCACATATCGTTGAGCGTGCCTAACTCATCAGCGGTCATCTGTGCAATCGCACTTAACTCTCCTGTGGCATCCACACCCATCGCTTGCAATTCTTTAACTAACTCGTCATCCAAACCAAGATTAGCAATAGACTTTTGTGCTTCTGCCCACTCCTGCATCTTTGCAACTTGCTGGTCTAAATTCTTCAATATCTTGCTAGAATTCTTACTACCACCGAGATTGACTTCATCAAATAACCCATACATTGACGAAATCTTTTTAATGGTATTATCAAGAGCATCGTTATAATTTCTTTGTAATTCCAAAATCTTCAAATTGGCTTTCTTACGGGTATCCTCCATCTTCTGAATTGCATAATTATACTGTTCAGAACCTTCCGTAAATAGTTTGGATACTTTTTTCCATTCCTGCCACTCGGCTTTAATATCCAAAATCCCAAAGTCAACTTTATTAGAAATAATCTTTTCACTTAACTTCAATATGTCTTCAGCAAGGTTAGACATCGCTAATTCTACGGCACTCTCACTATCAGTGATACCGTTAGCCAAGCCCAACCCCATATTCATACCCATATCATACATTACAGTAGAAGGCGAATGAATACCAAACATATTTTTGAAAGTGCCAATAATGGCAGAGGCAACCTGCTTTACAAAGTTAACAACTTTCTGTGCACCCTCCTTCACACCATTGAACAAGCCCGTCATTATATTATGACCAATTGTTCGTAGCGTGTCTGGCAATCTTTCAAATATTTTTCCAATCCCACCTAGTTCTTTCACATACTGAATCAACAATCCAATCGCTGTTACAGCAAACATAATAGGACTGGCATTTAATAATTTCAAACTTACAAAGAAGGACATCAAACTTGCTAATACTTCTGGTGGAATACTTGCTAGGGCTTTAGCAATCCAACTCAACGCATTAGCCGCCGCTGTCAAAACTCCTTTTATCACTCCTGAACTTGCTAGTTCCTTAATCAAATTCACAAATATTGGCAATACACCTCTGACGGCTTCCATCAAATTGGATACCATCTCTTTCAATGCACCCGTTAATTCCCCGATGGTCTTTCGGAACTCTTCATCGTTTTTCATTGCATCCATAAACCCTACACCAAGTAGAGCCATAAATGCACTTAACAATGGGTGAGTGCTCACTAAACCTTTAATGCCTTGGAATAATCCTCCAAAACTTCTACTCACCTTATCAACAACTGGTCCAATACCAGGTAGAAAACTACCCAATCTCCCTAACGCAACTACTAAACCACCCAAAATCGGTATCAACAATTCGGAATTATCACCCAAGAAATTCAGTAACTTGCTAAACGCATTCATCGCTGGTTCCATCAAACCAGTAATTTTATCTATAAACGAGGCAATCGCATTACCAATCTTCTCAAAACCTTCATAAATTTTCTTGCCCGTTTCACTATCCATTATATCGGCAAAAGTCTTCAAGAATCTCGTAGCGGCTCTATACAAACCATTCTCGGAGATTTCCAATCCATTTTCCATACTGGTCGTATATCCAGCAAGGGCGGCTCTCATATTAGACATTCTACCCTTGAACCTATCAACCTGACGATAAAGCGTGGCGTTAAATCTCTCCATCGCCTTATCATCTACTAGTCTGTCAAATGCTCCTTGAAAATCCTCAATAGCAATTTTACCTTTAGCCGCCATTTCACGAACAGCACCGCTCGTAACT
>JAEEGL013163799.1_pt1 | contig 14246 bp, 8 predicted proteins | sample 9134231 | NCBI WGS metagenome assembly JAEEGL01 (sample SAMN16246548, study PRJNA631951) | gut metagenome | biome: gut microbiome; feature: rumen; material: fiber-attached | host: Bos | place: Iran: Karaj | collected 2018-10 | reverse complement strand
TTTGTATGTATTGAAATACGAGCAGAAAAGCTTTGAAAACGTATTGAAATCAGAATATTTAACTTTGATTGCTCCGTTCATCGCGATTTGATCTCCTTCGAAATGGAAGTGTCCGTCTGTTCAAAAATATCGGCAGCGTTCTCCAAAAAGATCGCCGTCCGTTCCATCAACTGCCGGGTAACGTTAGCGCAGATGGACGCTTTGTCGTTCAGGGTAAACAATTCATTGCGCGCATCTCCTCTGTTCGAAGAGATATAATCGTTAAGCTTATTGCGATCGTAAGGATTTTCTGAGGCCAGCTTTTTTATCGTTTGGGCATAGTCGCGTGTGTCCTGCGCTTTTACCAGGATTTCTTCAATACTCATCACTGTTTTTCTCCTTCGGCGTCGATTTCGGTATTGTTGGCGTTGTAGTACGATATCTGCTGCTCACATTGGGATATCCGGTTGCGGAGCGAACGGATCTGTTTTTCCTTGTTTTCAATCTTCTCCGCAATCTTCTTATCGTCTTCCTGTGTTTTTGCCGCCGTATCGTTCATATGGTTTTTCCTGGCAATTTCTTTCAGGTTGCCAAGGTACCAATCCATAAATTCCTTGTTGGTATCGTTCTCCCGTTTCTTAATGTCGGCATAGATCCCGTTCAATGAATCGGCTATTTTTTTGTCGATGCATTTTGCTTTGCTGCGCATTTCCTGCAGCTCTTTTATCTCCTTCTGCAATTGTTTGATCTCGGCCTGAATCTGCCGGATTTCGGTTCGTTGTTTTTTAATGTTTTCATCGTAAATTCCCATAATTACACCTCTGTTATATTTATGCCTGCCGGATGGTTATGCAGCGAAACGGTTTTCGGACAGCAGACTGAAAAGTGCGTATTAAAATATGCAGTAAGCCGTACGGCAGATCATCTTGCGAACGTGAACGTCCGAGTCTGCCCTGCCGTGAAGGCGGCGGAAACGGCCTCGCCGCCGTAAACGCTCACCCGCAGCGTCTGCGGCGCGTCGCTTGTTACCGTAACGGTAACGGCGTCGGCGGTCCAGGCGATATCCACGGACGCGTTCGTCCGCGCCCGCAGCCCGCTTATGCCGCCCTGCGTCCATTCCTCCGGCAGCGCGGGCAGCGCCTCGATCACCCCGTCGTTCGAGTACAGCAGCATTTCGTCCAGCACGCCCACCGTGCCGATGGCGGTATCGGTGCAGAACACGCCCCAACCGCCGTGGGTGTAGTGGTCGGTGAGCAGCGAGGTATAGTAAAGATGGTCCGCCATCAGCATATAAAGCGAGTTATACGCCGAGGCCGCGTTCTTCAGCCGCGCCGCAACCAGCGCCTTGTGTACCCATCCGTGCGCGGCGGTGTCGTCCTCGCCCTCGTTTTCGCGGTTGCGGTTCTCTATCGCCCGGTCGCAGGCGGCGGCGAGGGCGGGATCGTCCTGTGTTTCAAACGCGGGCCACGCGGCGTACAGGTGGCTGATGTGCCGGTGCTTGTTGTTTTCGGCGTATTCCTTCATCGCCCATTCGCACAGCGCGCCGCTTTCGTCAAAGCGGTAATCGGGCAGAAGCGCGGCAAGGGCCTCCCACTTCGCCGCGCGCTCCTCATACCCCGGCGCACCCAAAGCCTTTTCTGCCTCCACCGTCATGCGCAGACCGTCCTTCGCGGCGGCGATGTCCATGGCGGCGTTGGCAGTGATGGGGGAGTTATACCCCAGCGGCGCGTTCTCGGGGGAGTACGAGGGGATGATCAGGTATTTTTCACCCGGCTCCAGCGCCGTTTTGCCGGCCTCGTACCGCGCGTTGCCGTCGGCGTCCGTAAAGTATTCCGGCGTTACAAGCTGTGCCCAGAAGTTCGCCTGCTTCGTGAGCAGCGGCAGCAGGATATCCCGTTCCAGATCCAGCGTTTCGCCTTCGTATTCTATCCGGGTGTTGCCGTAGCACTGCCAGAATTCAAAAATCGGCTGCAGCATCCAGCTTGCCCCGGCGTTCCAGTACTGGAAGGGGTACCAGCGGTTGTATTCCACCATCATCGCGCGGTCGCCGTCCGTGTTCACGGGCACCTGTATGGCGTCCGTCATGCCGTAGGTCTTGGCGGCGTTCTCCTCCCAGTCCGGGATCTGCCGCAGCACGAATTTTATGTAGCCGATCCCGGCCTCGCGCACGCTGCCGGTGTTCATGCCGGAGGCCTGCAGGTTCACGTTGGCGTCCATCGTGTAAATGCCGCGCCAACTCGGGTTCCATTCGCCCGTCCACATGCCGTACAGCCGCGGGAACGATTCTCCCGCGCAGCAGATCTGCAGGTAACGCCCCTGGTTGTACGCGCGCTCCACCATCGTGGGCAGCAGCGTTTCGCTGTTTTGCTGCAGTAAAATCAGGTATTCGTTGGCCACGTCCTCTTTGCCGTCGCTGCCGAGGTCGAATTTTACTGCGTTGAACATGGCGCCGTGCTTTTCGGCGTGGGGACGCAGCGCGGCTTCGTAATCGAACGCGCCGTCCGCCGTGTATTTTTCAGCCACGGCCTGCACGTCGGCCTGCAGTTCGTCCAAAAGGCCGTAGCGCTGCGCGGCGGCAAAGTCCTCCATCGCGCCCATATCAAAGGTGCGCGCGCACTTCGTTATCAGGTATACGGCGTCCGCGCCGGAAATGCGTATCGCGGGGTTCTTATCCGCACCAACGTTTTCGGAATCGTTCGTCTCCGCCAACACCACGCGTTCCTTTTTTCCGCCCTCCGCCAGAACGTAAGTAACGCCGCAGCAGCCGCCGTTTTTCAGCTCGCTGTTTTCGTACGCCGGGTAGTGTGCGATCTGCGCAATATAGCCGGCGTTTTCGTCCACCAGCTTTTTATAGCGCATGTCCTTTTCGCCCCCGCCGCCGAAGTTGCGCAGGCTCCAGCAGTCGTCCAGCGAAAGCGTGAGGTCCACCTTCGCGCCGAGGCTCGATTTCGTTATCTTCGTTACCGTTACGTTATCTTCACGGGAAGAGAAGGTCACCCGCTCCCACGTGCCGTAAACGTCGGTGTAGCGCACGCCCACCTCCGCGGTCTCAAAATCCGTCCAGCGAATGTAATTGCCGTACGCGTGCTCCTTTGCGGTCAGGCGCAGCGCGGGGCCCGGGTGGAAGGCGTAAAAATACGTGGCGTTCCTGCCGTGGATATCCCACGTATCGTCGCCGTTGATCACGGCCTGCCGCGCCTCTTCCAGCTCGGCGGTCACCTCGTCCGGAGTCTCGCGCGGGTCGTTCGTGGGCATAATGAACCGGATGTTCTGGTAGATGATGGTATCGTTATACGGCGCCCCCGCGCAGATCGCGCCGTTTTCGCCGTTGCCGGTCACCATGCCCTGCTGCCAGCTTTGCCGGTCCCGGTCGTTATCGGCGTAGGGGACCAGCTCGGTAAACACCGTGGAAAAAGATTTTGCGTGTCCGTCTGCAATCATCGTTACGTCGCCTGCCTTCAGCATATCGCGTATCCCTGCAAAAAAGCCGCCGCCCGTGATCAGGCACAGCAGAATACTGATAAACGTTTTCAGTTTTTCAAAAAAGCGCATGGTTACGGTCTCCCTTCAAAAAGATCGTACGGAACCTCTTTTTTATCATAGCACAAGCGGCGCTTAAAAAACAATAGGGCGATCGTTGCTTTTCGTATTTTTAATAACGCTGATTTGCGGGCGGCGCTTGATTTCTCCCGGGAGTATGGTAAAATAAAAAAAAGAGCGCCCGCGCGGCGCCCGCCGGACCAACGAAAGGAGGAAAGCCCTGCCCGCCGTAAAAACGCGCCGCGGCCCGCAGGCAAACCGCTATGGATATGATGCCGCCTCCGCCGAGCGGAAAGGTAAACGACCGGTACCGCACGGCAAAGCCGAAGTCCCTCAAGGAGGTGCCCGGATTCGTAAAAAGGATCGTGAGCGAGACCTCCGGCAGGATGTTTTATATCTTAAAGCTCGTTTGGGAAGCGAACAAGGCGATATTGTTCTTCATGTCGTTCATGACGCTGTTCAACGGCGTGATGCCCGTGATCGGCTCCCTGATCGGCAAGGAGATCCTGAACGACCTTGCCCGCGCCTACGCCGGGGAGCTCACCGATTTCAAAATCATTTCCACGCTGCTCATCATCAACTTCGCCTATCTGCTGTTTTCCGCCGTGATCACGCGCGTATACGCCACGGTGAACCAGATCTCGGGCGAGGTGGTGGCGAACCATATCAAAATCAAGCTGATGACAAAGGCGAAGGAAGTGGACCTCGCCAGCTACGACAGCCCCGATTACTACTCCAAGCTCGAAAACGCGAACCGCGAGGCCGCGCGCCGTCCCATCGAGGTGCTGAGCGCCGCGTTCTCCATTATTTCCACCGTGATCAGCATTGTTTCTTACGTCATCGTGATCGCCGCCGTCGGCGCTGTCCCGGCGCTGCTGATCGTGGCGGTGGCCGTCCCCTCCACGGTCATCAACTTCTATTTCCGCAAAAAATACTTCAATTACATGTTCAGGCGCTCCAAAAGCAGGCGGCAGCTCAATTATTATTCCGACGTGGTCGTAAACAAAGATCTCGTAAAAGAGATCCGCATGCTGGGGCTCGCGGATACGTTCATCGGCAAGTACAAAACCGTGTACGCCGAGTATTTCCGCGGCATGCGCAGCCTGATGGTGCGCGAGTGCCTCTGGACCATCGGCGCAACGCTGCTTTCCACCGTTGTGAACTGCGTGCTGTTCGTTAAAATCGCGCAGGGCGTGTTCAGCGGCGCGTACGAGGTAGGTAACTACGCGCTGTACACCGGCGCGCTCACGTCCATCGCCTCGGGCGTGGCAGCGCTGATCACCACCACGGCCTCCATTTACGAGGGCACGCTGTTCATCAACAACATGATCGCCTTTATGAAGGAAGAAAAAAAGATCGTGCCCACGCTGGACCCGCCCCGTCCCGTAAAACGCGGCAGGCACACGGTGGAGTTCAAAAACGTAACGTTCCGCTATCCCGGCACGGATCACAACGTGCTCGAAAACATCAGCTTTACGGTGGAGCCCTCCGATTCCATCGTGCTGGTGGGCCTGAACGGCGCGGGCAAAACCACGCTCATCAAGCTGCTCATGCGGCTGTACGACCCCACCTCCGGCACGATCCTGTTTGACGGCCACGATATCCGCGAATACGACGTGGAACAGCTTTACGGCGTGTTCGGCATCGTGTTCCAGGATTACGGCAAATACGCCGTCACAGTGCAGGAGAACATTGCCTTCGGCGAGGTGATGAAGGAGCTTCGGCGCCCGGAGGTGGAGGCGGCCGCGGCGCACAGCAATGCGGACGCGTTCATCAAAGCCCTGCCGCAGCAGTACGATACGCCCCTGATGCGGTATTTTGAGGATACCGGCACGGAGCTCTCCGGCGGGCAGTGGCAGAAGATCGCCATCGCGCGCGCGTTTTACAGCGATTCTGATATCCTTATTCTGGACGAGCCCACCGCCTCGCTCGACCCGCTCGCCGAGCAGGAGATCTTCAACCAGTTTGAGGCGCTGCGGAGCGATAAATCGTCCATCTTCGTTTCGCACCGGCTTTCCAGCGCCACCACGGCCAGCAAGATCGTGGTGCTCAGGGACGGCAGGGTCTCGGAGATCGGCAGCCACCGCGAGCTGATGGAAAAGAAGGGCGATTATTACGTGCTCTTCTCCACGCAGGCAAAGCGCTACATCGAAAACGACGGGCCCGCAAACGCCTGACTTAAAAACATACAATAGCGGCGCTCCGCCCGCCGCGGCAAGGGGGAAGCAACATGAGAAAACGGCATTGGATCAAAGGCGACTGCCACCTGCACACCGCCAATTCGGACGGTGTGAAAACGCCGGAGCAGCTGTACGAAATGCTCTACCGCAAGGGGCTTGATTTCGCCTTCATCACCGACCACAACCGCAACACGCCCGGCGAAGAGCAGTTCAATTACAAGGGCGTGGGCATTTTTCCGGGCATGGAGATCTCCGGCAGCCTCGGCCACGTAAACGTGTTCGGCGAACACCTGCTTGTAAAGGCGGTAAACCGCCCGCGCACGCGGGAGGAATACCTTGCGCTGATCTCGTTTTTCCGCGCCCGCGGGGCGCACGTGAGCGTCAACCACCCGCTGGACCGGGGCCTTCGCTGGCAGCTTGGGCTGGAGGACTTTGCGCCGGACAGCGTTGAGGTGTGGAATTCCCCCATGCACAACGACGACGTCTACTGCATGAACTGGTGGCACGGCCTGCTGCTGGAGGGCACGTTCATCCCCGCCGTGGGCGGCAGCGACTACCACCGCGATTATTACGTCACCCGCCTGCTGGCGTCGCCCACCACCTACGTGTATTCCTATTCCAATAATATGGCGGACGTGCTGGAGGCCGTCCGCGGCGGGCACGTGTTCGTAACCAACAGCCCCTCGGCGGCGCGGCTGCTGCTTACCTGCGGCGAGAGCGTCCCGGGCGATACCGCCGCGTGGAAAACGGATTCCTGCGTTCGCGTCGCCTGCGATTTTCTGCGCCGCGGGCAGGTGCTGCGCGTTTACAACAACAATACCGAGGTTTTCACCCACCGGGCGGAAAAGCACGAAAAAAACGTCTCGTTCAGCGTTCCGGTGCCGGAGCGCGGCTTCGTGCGCGCGCAGGTGGGGTACCAACTCACCGGAAAGCTCGCGGACGCCTACGCCTGCGGCGCGGCGCGCTTCAACCGCCACACCCCCGGCGAGGGCGTGCCGGAGTTCATTTACAGCTTTACGAATCCCATATTCTTCAAATAAAATAAAACAAAGGCGGGGCCATTCGGCTCCGCCGTCGTTTTAAATGCGCCGCGTTTACAATAAAAGCTTTTTTTAGCGCCTGTCCGCGCCGGTCAATATATTGTTGAAGCGCTTTTGTAAACCGGTTCGCTGCCGTGGCTGCCGTTAAAGGTAAACTCCGCAACCGCGCGGTACGTGCCGGTTTGCGTAAGCTGCAGCGTATACTCCTTTTCATAGGTGAATGCCGTTGGCGTAGCCACCCATTCGTTGTTCGGCTGGCCGTTGTTCACCTTTACCCAGATTACGCCGAAGGTAAGCCGTTCCACGTATGTGTGGATCTCCGCGTCCGTAAAACCGGAATTAGGGGTTATTTGGTAGTTTACCTTGACCGTACAATTCCCCGTGGAACTGATTGTGATAGTTGTTTGTACGTTTGAATAGTATATGTTTCTTGGTTGTTCTTTTTCTTCTGCCGCAGCAGAAAAAGAAACGGGAAGTAAAACAATTATTAAAATGGCGCAAAAAACACATACACTCTTTTTTAATGCTTTGGTGACTGCCATTTTTAACCCTCTTTTCTTATTTGATTGATTTAAACATTTTTATTACTTCGTCATATTGAATTCCGATCACCCATAAGTCCAACTCCAAAGCATAGCCGTCTTCTACCCACGTTAAATAGTAACAGTCCTCATAACAGGCAAAATAAACGTATTTACCGTCTATTTCTACAATAGATCCTTTAAAATGATCATTATCAAAACGCTTAGTTGTTTTCCATTCAAGCGTCTGTTGGGATAATTCAATATACGGAGAGTAACCCTTTTCTTTGCCTTTTTCTATATAATGGAACTGAGACTCATGATCATTAACGTGGCTGTATGAAACATCAAATTCAAAATTCTCCGGTATATAGTTAAGCATAAACAGATGTTCGATTTTTGTCGTTCCCGTTTTTTCGTAAATTATTTTATCCTGCCCTTCGAGCGGCACTACCTTAAACGGAGGTTTTTTTGTCGCGCTCAAACCGGTGGGTACGGCAACCAGAACCAGTATGATTACAATCAGTCCGGCGATCAGCGCGTTCCTTACGCCTGTATGGCTGCGCATCCATGGTTGCGCCGTTTCTTTTTTCATCAGCTTTTGCATGCGTTTTTCAAACCGCTCCGAGCAAACCTGCTCCGGCGGATCGTTGAGGTCCGGTATGCGTTCGCGCATCATCTCGCAGAAGGCCTCTGCGATTTCTTCTTTATTAAACTCCGTCACAGATAATCCCTCCTTATCTTTGCCTGCAGCAGTTTTTTTCCGCGCTCTATCCTTTTGCGGACCGCCGCTTCGCTGAGCTTCAGCAGCCTTGCTATCTGCGCAGCGGAAAGCTCCTGATAATAATAAAAATACAAAACGTCGGCGTATGTTTTCGGCAGGGTAAAAAAAGCTTCCTTCAGGCTGTTGCAGCAAACGGCGTCCAGGGGCGCGTTCTCGTTTTCGTCGCTTAGCAGATCCGAAAACTCCAGCGGGATTTCCTTACGCTTGTTTTTCTTTTTCCAAAAATCAAAACAGCGGTACTTAACGATCGCGCAAATATAATACCAAAAGTGCTCCTCGTTATCGGTTTCCTTCAGGTTGTTTACGCCCATTTTCAAAAAGGAGAGGAATATATCTTCAACAATGTCTTCGGCGTCGTGCTTGTTATCTACATAATAAAATGCAAGTTCAACCATCCGCTCGCGGTAGGTTGTGTAAATGTGGTTAAACAGATGCGTTTCCTCGCTTGTTCTGTTTCCCAATGGCATTCGCTATCACCCCTTTTATTCTTTCTATTATATAAAACTGCAAAAAAACAGAAACTGTGACAAAAAAATATTTTTATTCTGATTATTTTTTAAAAAAATTTTAGCACGTGTTTCTGAAGTGCGCAAATAATAATTTCGCATTTTTTTGTTTTTTTGTCACAAAATCATAAGAAAAACGCTTTTAAAGGGTGAAAACATATTAGAAAGGAAGGCGCATCATGAAAAAAACAATCACATCTCTGTTATGTTTCTTTCTCACCGTTATTCTTGTACTGCAAACGCTTCCCTTGAACGTGCTTACCGCCGCGGCGGAAGAACCCGCCGCGCCTGCTTCCGCGCCCGGCGAGAGCCTGCCGGAGGAGGAATCGCTCCCTGTTGCCGTTTTGGGTGAGCAAACCGAAAAACGCACCCTGAACTCTAAAACCTTTCACCTTTCCAACGGCGCGAATCGCGCGGCGGTATACCCCGTAAACGTACACTACGAGGCGCAAGGCGGCACGCTGGAAGATTACAATAATACTCTTGAAAAAACCGTGGGCGCGGCGGGCGAATATTACGCGCCCAAGGCAAGCGACCTTTCCGTGCGCATCGCCGCGCAGACCGGCCCCGAAGCGCCGGATACCGTAAGCGTTGCCGGGGACGGCTGGGCGCTTTCGTGGCGCTATGCGGAGGCGGCCGCGCAAACCGCCGAAATCAACAATCCCGCGCCGGACGGCGATCCCGTCACGCCCGATCACCTCACCTCCGAAGCGCTGTTTCCGGAGGTTTTTTCAAACGCGTCGCTGCAATACGTACTGTACGGCGGCGTTCTGAAAGAAAACATTCTGCTCTCTTCCGCAAACGCCCCCGCCGTGTATACGGCTGTATTTACGTGCGAGGGCCTTACGCCGCGCCTGAGCGATAACGGCAGATGTATAGAGCTGCTGGATGGGCAGGGCGAGCCCGTGTGCCGTCTGGAGGCCCCCTACGCCGCGGACGCCGCCGGGGCGGCCTGTACGGACCTGTTTTACGAGCTTTCCGCGGTAACGCCGGAGGGCTTTACGGCGGCGCTGCAGATCGACGAAGCATGGCTGCGTGATTCCTCCCGCAAGTTCCCCGTCGCCGTCGACCCCATCCTTTTAACTAAACAGCAGTTCACCGGTACCGGCAACCAGTCCGCTTACGTTGCCTCAGCCACGCCCACGGCCACCTACGGGCAGGGCGGCCAGCAGTACGAGGGCAGCGTTTACGCCGGGTACGCTACGGGCAAAGGCGTGATGCGCGGTTACATTAAATTCGGCCTTCCCGCGCTCGGCGCTGCGGACCGCATTGTAAACGCGAATATGTTTTTGTTTTTGCACCAGTCGGACAGCCTCTCCCTTACGGTGCACGAGGTCACCGGAAGCTGGGCGCAGAGCACGGTCAACTGGAACAACAAGCCCGGGTATTCCTCCGAGGTCGTCGACCATAAAACCATCATCCCGCAGGGCCAGTACGAAAACTATTTCATCGATTTCGACGTTACAAAACCGGTAAGCGCGTGGTACGCGGGTGCGCAGAACTACGGCCTTATGATAAAATCGACCAACGAGAATATTTCGTATTGGAACTGCGCGTGGTTCTTTTCCACCGGGTATACCGGCAATTCGCTGGGCCGCCCGCTGCTCGAGATCGAATACCGCAACACCTCCGGCTACGAGGACTATTACGCGTACCTCGGCTTTGCCGCGGGGCGCGGCGGCAGCGCGGACGTAAACGTATATAACGGCAATCTTGTTTCCACACAGCCGCTCACGGTGGAAACCGGCGGCGAAGCGCTCCCGGTGCAGTTAAACGCCGTATACAACGCCAACAAAGGCGCCGCGGAGCTCGGGCGTATCGGCAACGGCTGGAAGCTGAATTACCAGATGTTCATCCGGCCCAATCCGCGCCTTGACAGTACCTCTACCGAGGAAGAGCAAAAATACAAATATTACTTTGAAGACGGCGACGGTACGCAGCACTATTTTTACTTCAGCGACCTCAACGGCACCGCCGGTACGGACGAGGACGGCATGGGGTGCACGCTTGACGTGAATACCTCCGTTTCCGAAACCAGCCGCACGTCCGTCCGCTATACGGTCACCGATAAAAACGGCGGCAAAATGGAATTCAACGGCTACGGCAACCTGCTTTGCGTCCGCGATACCAACGGCAACGAGATCAGCCTTACCTACGACGGCGTCGATCCCTCTGCCGTGGACCATTACGAGCGCCTGAAAACCGTTACCGACGGCCTCGGGCGCACCTACACGCTCACGTATTACACCGCGTGGCCCACGTATATCAGTTACGTTACCGATCCCGCCGGGCGTGTAACGAATTTCGCTACCTCCGGCTCTCTGCTGCAAAGCATAACCTACGCGGATAACAAGGCGGTCACGTTTTCGTACGATTCCGTTTCGCCGGTCTGCCTTACCTCGGTAACGGACGTAAACGGCGTGCAGACCCGCGTTTCGTATACCGGCGGGGCGATCAAGCGCGTAAGCGAGCTGAAAACCGCCGTGGGAACCGCCGTGGCGGAAAGGTACGCTTTTTCGTACAAGCCCAACGAGACCACGGTAACGGATATCTCGTCCCTTACTTACACATACCAGTTCGATTCCTACGGCCATCCCACGGGCGTCACGGCCAACGAGAGCGGCGAGGCCTCGGCGGCGACCTACGTAGAGGGCTACCAGACCTCTCCCACGGCTAACAGGCTCACGTCCTCGTCCCGCGTGCAGAAAAGCGTGGATAACTATGCGCAGAACCCCGGCTTCCATACCGGCATTTCCGGGTATTCGCTGTACAAAAGCGTAAGCACGGATGCGTCCTCGTGGAATTACGATTCCTCCTACGGCCGCAGCGCCGCGGGCAGCATGCACGTTGCGCATCCGGCATCCTCCGCAGGTTACGTGCTGGCGCTGCAGGCGGTGTACGTGCCCGCCGGTACGTATACCGTTTCGGCGTACGTCTCCACCAAAAACGCGGCTATCCCGGTAAACGCGCCGTTCCTTTCGGTAGAGGTGCGCACCGCCTCCGCGCATATCGCGTCCTACAACGCCGAGCGTATCGGCGGCACCGGCACGGGCAACTGGAAGCGGCAGGCGGTCACGCTTACGCTCACAAGCGGGCAGTACCTGCGCATCCAGCTCGGCTTTGTGCAGGGAACCTCGGGCGAGGCGTGGTTCGACGACGTTCAGGTGGAGTCCGGTTACGGCGAAAGCTCGTACAACCTGCTCGAAAACCCGCAGTTCCGCACCGGGGTAAACGGCGTTTGGACGGCTTCGGACAGCAGCATCACGCTGCCGGGCGCGAATACCGGCTCCGCGGCAATGCAGTTCGCCGTGATCCCGGGCGCTGTCACGGGGCAGCGCTCGGTTTCGCAAACCGTAAAATACAGCGGCACGGCGGGACAGGTGTTCAGCTTCGGCGCGTGGGCGCAGGCCGCGAGCGTATCGCTCGCAAACCGCAAGCTCTCCACCAATACGCGCCGGGCGCGTTTCCGTCTGCGGCTGGAGCTGCTTGACGGGACCGATACGGTAAATACGGTAAACGTATCGTACAACCCGCACGTGTCCGGGCTGCAGTTCATTAGCGGGCGCGCCGTGGCGGCGGATGATTTTACCCACGTCCGCATCACGTTCGATTACGATTACAACGCGAATACGGCGCTGTTTTCGGGCGCGTACGTGCTGGCGGAGGAATACGGGCAAACCTATACCTACGACGGTAACGGCAACCTTGTTTCCGCCGCGGATACGGCGCAGGTGGAAAACGCCTACGGCTACGCGGGCAGCGATCTCACTTCGGTGCAGAGCGACAGCCGCGCCCGCGCCTTCGCGGGGTACGATTCCGTTACCAAAAACGTGCACACCGCCATGGATACCGGCAACCGGCTGTATTCTTACACGTATGATTCGTACGGGAGCTTAACGCAGGCAAGAGTATGGACGGCGGGCTTCACCACGCAGCCGGAGGCGGGTAAAAAGTATTACATCGTAAACGCGCAAACCGGCATGGCGCTCTCGGCCTCAGATTCGTCCCCGATGGACGCGATCAACCGTATGATCGCAAAGGACGATACGGATATTGAGTGGCTGCTCGAGGCCGGTCCCTCGTCCGGCGAGTTCTATTTAAAGCTGCTTTCCACTTCGTCGTGTTACTTAAAGGTGAGCACGGCGGGCGCAAATATGTACGGGCTTACGGTGGAAGCCAAAAATCAGCAGGAAGACGCGCAGTACGTATTCAAGCCCGTGGCTTCCGCGGACGGCGCGCTCAGGCTGCTTACCAAAACAAGCAATTACGGTTACGCCGTGGACGCGCGCTGGAACGTCAACGATACCGCAGAGGAAGGGCACGTTGTATACCAGTACGTTTCGTCGCAGACGAAGGCCTCGCAGCGGTGGTACTTTTTTGAGGTACAGCAGTCCGGCGGCCTGCAGATGCGAGCGGGCGTTTCGTATGCGCAGGGGTATCCGGAGACGGTAACGGACGCAAACGGCGTTGCGGTAACGTACGATTACGATCCCAATACGGGCGAGCTGGATTCGGCAACGGACGGCGGCAATTATTCCACAGCGTATATCTACGATACGCTCAGCCGCCCCACGGCGGTCACGCGGTACGGGATGGGCGCGGCGTATACCTATACAAACGATCTGCTCACCGGCATAACCGCCTCCGGCGGCACTTCGTACACCCTCACGCACGATGCGTTCGGCAGGCTCACCGAAACAAAGGCGAACAATATTACGCTGGCGCAGACGTATTACGATGCCTACGGCAGGGTGAGCACGCGCACGGACGCCGCGGGCTGCGATACCGATTACACCTACGATTCCCTTGACAGGCTCGCGCTTACGGAGTATACTGACGGTGAGAGCATAAGCTATTACTACGGCGCGGACGGCCGCATCGCCCACACGGCGGATACGGGCACAAACACCCACACCCGCTACGTATACGACCTCGCGGGCCGTATGGTGCAGGCCCGGGAATATACCGGCACGGCGGTAACGGGCAACACGCTGAAAAGCGCGCTGGAGTATACGTACGCGGACGGGACCAATCAGGTGAGCGCCATCACCGCGGTCAGCGCGCTGGGCGAGAGCACGCTGGAGATCACCTACGGCGATTTAAGCCTTGCGCAGAACGCCGATTACGTTTACCGGGAGGACCGGGACGGGGATCTTGCCCGCGTATATTCCTACGACGCGCTCGGCCGTCTGTACAAAAGCACCACGGTCACCGACGTGCTTTCGCTGCAGTCGGTATATACCTACCGGAATATTTCCTCCACGCGCACCACGGCGCAGGTATCGTCGCTGCAGACGGCGGCGGGCACGTATACGTATACCTACGATAGCCGCGGCAACCTTACCTCGGTAAGCGACGGCACGTATACCACGCGGTACGAGTACGATGCGCACGGTATGCTCACGCGGGAGGATAACCAGCGCGCGGGCGAGACTTACGTTTATACCTATCAATCCAACTTAAGCGGCCAGACCGTGGGCGGGAATCTTTTATCCCGCAAGGTATACAGCTACACCACGGGCACCCCCTCCACGCTGCTGCGCACCGATACGTATACCTACGGCAGCTCCGCGTGGGGCGATCTGCTTACGGCGTACAACGGCAGCGGCATCGTTTACGACGACGCAATGCCGTGCATCTACCGCGGCAAAACGGTGGATTGGGACCGCGCCGGGCTGATCTCGCGGCTGCAAGGC
>JAEEGL011908792.1_pt1 | contig 14246 bp, 13 predicted proteins | sample 9134231 | NCBI WGS metagenome assembly JAEEGL01 (sample SAMN16246548, study PRJNA631951) | gut metagenome | biome: gut microbiome; feature: rumen; material: fiber-attached | host: Bos | place: Iran: Karaj | collected 2018-10 | reverse complement strand
TCCGCAGCAGACGAACCCTGGCCTACAAAACACAACAAGCAATTTCGAACTTACTTGAAGTACACGCATATATGCGTTTAAATTTTAACCCGATTTTTACGCCTTTTGGTCGTGGTTTCGAAAATTCCACGAAAATTTTTTTGTTTTTTTCGCGAAACAGATCTTTCCCAGACCAAAAAAACTGTCTGATTTTTCACAGACAGTCTGTTTCAGCCGTTGATAATTTCCACCACTTCTCCGATAAACATGCGGTGCGGCGCTTCCGTCACATATTGTTTCTTTACGACTTCCGCAGGCATATTTGCCGGATCCAGATCCTGCCAGTAGATCTTTCTGCACACCATCGTTACAGTAGCCTCTTCAAATGTAACGGCTTCACCAAGGTCTTTGACCTTCAGGCCGGCTTCGGTTTCCTTGTCCGTATATTTTCCGGACAGGCTGCCCATGACGGTCAGTGCCTTTCTGTATTCTTCCGGGAAAAAATTTACGGTGAAGTATTCATTGTCATTCATGAACTGGTAAGTATACCGGCACGGTTTTACATAGACCGTAACAACCGGTTTCCCCCAGAGAGTGCCCATGCCGCCCCAGCTGATCGTCATGGCATTATGCTTTTCTGCTGTACCTGCGCAATCGAGTGCCCATCTGTCATTAAACTGTGAAAAGATCTCGGTTTCGAATTTCATAATTACCCCTTTTTCAGATTACACCGATATGCAGAAATGCATTCCGGATTCCATCTTCATCAATATCCGTCGTTACCCAGTCTGCAATCTGTTTGACGTCCTCGTCCGCATTTCCCATCGCGATTCCGATTCCGCATACTTCAAGCATATCCGTGTCATTTCCACTGTCGCCAATGCCGACCGCATCCTGCAGGTCTGCACCGAAATACTCCAGAATCTTCTGGATCCCGTCTTTCTTCATGATCGAACCGTCGCTGATATCCCAGAAAACAGCAGTCGGGGAATCCAGTGTCTGGATCATCCGAAACGGTTTGGGAAGGGCATTAATCAGCGGTTCAAACGAAACGCCCCGCAGATTGGAAGCACCCAGCTTGTAGATCGGATCTTCCGGATCCCGCTCTTCCATATGATGCATTCCGTTTTTTTCCATGGCTTTCTGACGTTCCGCTTCATCCCCGCCCTTCTGGGTCAGATACGTCTCCACTTCCCGGTAACACTTGTCATCGAGATATGCCATCTTCGCTCCGCCAAGCAGAAGCCCCATCCCAAAGGAACGGACAATCTGTGAAATTTTCTCCACATTCTCCTTTGAGATCGGATGATCATAGATCACCCTGCCGTCCACTTCACAGCGGGAGCCGCTGCTGAAGATAAAACCATCTACCGGATACTCCAGATAATCGGAAGCTTCCGCTTTGCTGCGGCCGGTACAGAGAAAGATTTTGGAACCATTCTCCCGTGCCTGCTTTACCGCTTCCCTGGCAGACTCCGGAACAATCCCCTGCCTGCCGCTGTACAGCGTATTGTCGATATCCAGAAACAGATACTTTTGGATCATAATTTCAGAAGATTCACACCGGCACCGTATACCGACTCCCAGTCTTTTGTGAATGTATCAACTGCAGTAGGAATGTTCACATTTCCATAGGTTGCCTTCAGGATGGAAAGCGGTACGGTAACGGCCTGTGCGCCTGCATTCAGAGAGTCACGTACCTGCTGAACGCTGTGATAGCTAGCACCAAGCACCTTGCAGGAATAGTCATCCATTGCGATGCGGGTCTCCGCATTGCTGATCAGATCATACGGATCACCGCCCATGGATCCCACACGGTTTACATATACCGCCAGATAATCTGCGCCGGCTGCCATTGCCTCATATGCCTGCATGAGATCATAAATCGCAGTCGCTGTTACGTTATAACCGGCTTCTTTCAGCACCCGTATTGTACGCAGACCTTCCCAGTCCACCGGTACCTTGATATAGACTTCCGGATCGATGTTCTGGAAGATTGCCTCTGCTTCCTTCAGCTGCGTATCGCTGTCTTTTGCGACAACCTGCACGTGGAGTGTGCGCTCATCCGTGATGATTTTCCGCACTTCCCGCATGTGTGCGAAGAAATCCTTCGGTGCTGTTTTCTTTACGATCGAAGGGTTGCAGGTGACACCTGCCAGCGGCAGATGCTCAACGCCGTCTTTGATTTCATTCAGTTCTACAGTATCCAGTAAAAATTCCATGTTATCTTCTCTCCTTTGCTTTGGCTTCTGTAATCAGATTTTTTACGCCGCCGTCCAGTGCGGCTTTATAAAACTTTTTCATTTCATGCGCTTTGAATCTTCTGGTATTCTCCGGCATCCCGAAGGTCTTTCCAATCATCGGGTATTTCGCCCCGGCCAGATCATTATAATTCAACAGTTCGTAACAGACCTCCGGATATATCGATGAGATATAGGATGCGATCGCCCGGATATTGGTTTCCTCTGCTGTCACATTTGGAATCAGTGGTGTCCGGATCGTCACCTTCCGGCGCGCATCGGATTCCAGAAGGAGTTTGATGTTGTACCGGATGATCCGGTTATCCATTCCGGTATATTTCTGATGTTCTTCCGGATTGTAAAACTTCATATCCGCATAGATCTGATCCACATACGGAATCACTTCTTTCACAAACTCGGTATCTGCCTGAAGACACGTTTCGATTGCAGTATTAATTCCGTTCTCCTTACAGATCTTCAACAGATCCAGCAGGAATTCTCCCTGCATCAGCGGTTCACCTCCGGAGAATGTCACTCCGCCGGTATCCCGGTAAAACACTTTGTCTTCGAGAATCTTTTCCAGAATCTCCTCTTTGGTCATCGCGGCACTGTCATAGACGATCGCACCGGCCGGGCACTCCTTTACAAGATTGTCGTAAGTACCGTAATACGTGAAGTTCAGTTCCGGATGATCTCTGACCCAGGTCAGCTGATGACCGAATGCCTTGGTCTCACAGGTCCGGCAGTGAATGCACTTTGACTTCATGAACATGACCTGCCGTTTTGCGTTAAGACCTTCCGGGTTCTGACACCAGATACACCGCAGCGGACATCCCTTGAAGAATACCGTTGTGCGGATCCCAGCTCCGTCATGAACCGCAAATCGCTTGATATCAAATACCAGTGCGGAATCAGATGTCGTCATACGCTGTCCTCCGGATAATTTCGTCCTGCAGTTTTCCGTCCAGCTCGACAAAGTAAGCGGTGTAACCGGCTACTCGTACAGTTAAAGAGCGATACTGATCGGGATGTTCTTTCGCCGCAAGAAGATCTTCCTTCCTTACGACATTGAATTGAATATGCGGGATCTTGAGATCCACAAACGCTCTCAGGAAGGTCTCGAATTTATTTCTGCCTTCTTCGGTTTCAAAGAAGTCCGGCAGGAATTTCATATTCAGAAGACCGCCGTTGGTCGTAAGCGATTCCGGCAGTCGAGATACGGACTTCAGCACCGCGGTCGGTCCATGCATGTCTCTGCCATAGGAAGGAGACATTCCTCCGTCAGCCAGCGGTGTTCCGCTGTTTCTTCCATCTGCGGAAGCTCCGACGTTTTCTCCCATCGGCACATGTGCCGATACGGTATACATTCCGGTATGAACCGGTCCGCCCCGGTAGTTCCTGTATCCGCGCATCCGCTCACGGAAATACTCCGCCCACTTTGCGCCGATCTCATCAACTTCCCGGATATCATTTCCGTACTTCGGTGCTTTGTTCAACAGCTTTGCCTGAATCAGCTCATATCCTTTGAAATCATTCCTTAGCGCTGCGAGCAGTTCCTCTCTTCCGATCTCATGTTCTTCATACACCAGCTTTCGGATCGCCTCAAGACTGTCTGCGAGATTGGCAACCTGGATCATCTGAATACCGGAGAAGTTGTAATGCGCACCACCCCGTGTGACATCCACGCATTGTTTCAGACAGTCATTGATGACACAGGACAGGAATGTACTTGGCAGATACTTCTGATGTGCCTTCTCTACGACTTCTTCTGCTTTCATCATCTCATCGATGTAGTAATCAATGATCTTTCGCAGGGAATCCTCCAGCTGTTCGTATGTATCGTAGGTATCCAGTCCTCCGTAATCCGCGCACAGCTGTCCGCCGGTAATCTCATCCACACCATGGTTAAGTGCGAGTTCCAGCGTCTTGCACAAATTGAACATCGCCGCATCGCTCCAGCCCAGGGCATTGCCGGTGGTCGTCAGTTCCACACAGCCGACGATCGCATAATTGCGGGCATCCTGCAGGGTAATACCCAGTTCTTTCTGCATGGGCTCAATGACTGCTTCATCATTGAAGAACTGCGGCATCCCGCTTCCTCTGGCAACGACTTCGATCGCTTTCTGCATCAGCTCATGTGAGGAGTTCTGATTCAGCCGCACCGAGAGATTCGGCTGGGGAAGCCCGATCTCTTTCTGTGCCTGCAGACATAACATGGAAATCTGGTTATAGGTATCCTTTCCATTCGCATCCACTCCGCCGAGGGCGATATTAAAGCCGATCGGGAAACCGGCAAAGTACTTGGCGCTTCCCCGGTTGCGCAGATAGACGATCTGATTAAATTTCAGCCACAGGCATTCCAGGAGTTCCAGTGCCTGTTCATCATCCAGACCATTGTCCTTCACATCTCTTTCATAATATGGATATAAATACTGGTCCATCCGGCCCGGTGAGAACGAACTCGCATTGCTTTCCAGATGAAGCAGCACAAACAGAAACCAGAGGGACTGCAGTGCTTCTCCGAAATGCTGGGCAGGACGGCTGGCGAGGTTCCGGCAGTTCTGAGCGACCTGGACCAGATTATCATGATGTTCCGGATAATCGACACTCATCCGGTCGGCAAGCTTGGCATAACGGTTCATATAGGTGATCGCACCGTCCAGTACCAGCAGTACGCATTCACAGAATTCCCGTTCTTCTCCCTGAATCAGATACAGTCTGGCTTTCATTTCCTGACGGATAATGGACGGCCCTTTGTGCAGCCAGGTCTCCACATCCGGACAGATATGCCCCTGGGCATGGTCGGTTTGATTGATTTTTACCACCCGGCTGATCTTTTTGATCTCTTCTCCGTATTCTCTCCGAATCCCTTCTTCCATCGAACAGTTGCTCCAGTACGGATAGATCATTTCCCGGAAATACCGGATGTCGTCTTCATTTACCGAAAAACGGTCCTGCGGGCGGTTCGGCAGATCTTCAAACTCCCGGTTCACCCAGGAACAGCCGCTTTCCGGAAACACAACGCCGGCCCGTACTCCTTTTGTACGATTCCCGACGATCAGCTCTTCCGGATCGATCGATATTTCAATTTCCTCACATGCGGCCTTAAAGGCAAGCGCACGTTTCTTTGCGATACTTCGATCTTCATTTTCCTGATAGATGCGGGTGATAATCTTTGCCTGCTCAATGCTGGCAAAGCGTTCTTCACGGAGCATCTTATCTTTCAGATGCTGTATTCTCTCATTCATGTCGCTTTCTCCCTGCAGAACGTGTCTGCCCAGATGGTTTTGCCTTGCAGGTCCGCGCTGCTTTCCTGCTCAGGATCAAACCGCTGACTTCGTCGAGATCACCATACCGGTAATCCCCTTCTTCCTGGAACTTGTGTTCTTCCGCAATAATCCAGCTCTGCTTTGCGCGTTCGATCACAATATGTTTCAGGATGCCGTCTTCCTCCTGGTAAGTGCTGAGTTCTCCGGTTTTAGAATTGACACCAACCGTTCCAAGAAACGCAAGATCATACCGGTAACGTCCCGCAGCTTCTGCTGCCGCAGAACTCCAGAACGCATCCCGTTCTTTGTTGATCCTGCCGCCAAGCAGGATCAGCTTCACACGTTCGGCGGTGGCCAGTACATTCATCACGGCAATCATGTTTGTAACAGCCGTCAGCTCCATCCCGCTGTCTCGTATCTTTTCAGCGAGCAGGATATTCGTTACCGATACATCCAGAAATACCGTCATCCCCGGTTTTAAAAGGGAAAACATCTGTTCGGCAAGTTCCTGCCGTTCTTCTTCATGATCATTGATTCTCTGACTGCTGGAATACAGTCCGGGGTTTCTGCGTACGGAAACCGCGCCTCCGTAGACCTTCTGAAGCCGGCCCTGTTTCTCCAGGACGGTAAGATCCTTGCGGATACTGTCCTCCGTGACCTGATATTTCTCCGCGAGTTCCTTTACCGTTACCCGCTGTTCTTTTTCGATCGTTCCTGCGATCTCTTCCAGCCGTTCCTTCGCAAACATATAGTTCTTGTTTTTTCCTGATTCTTATTATTTCTTATTGTTTTTACCCTGTCAATCAGAAATCGGAAAAGGATCCGATTTTTCTGTCGGATCCCCCGTATGATTATTCGTTTTCGATCCGCAGATAACGTCCGTCGCGGGGCGGGTCATTGATCAGTGATTCGATCCACGGTCCGTAGTTTTCTTTCGCAAGCGCTGCCGTCATGGCATCGTAGTACGGATCATTTTGGATCGCTTCCGCTTCCTGACGAAGGGTTCCTGCCGCATAACTGCTCAGGATGGTTCCCAACAGATTCAGAATTCCCTCTTCTTCTTTCCCGCGGATTCCCTGTTTTTCCAGGATTTCCCGGAAAATATCCTGCATGATTTCCGCGCTCTTCCGATCCGCTTCCTTCATCGCCTGTGCAAGTTCGATACTGCCATACCGTTCAAAATCAATCGGTTCACACCGGTATTCGATGTTTTCTTCCTGAATACGCAGTCTTCCGATCGGATGGCCGTCATACAGCGGCATGCCCTGTATGACTTCATACAGTCCGTTCTCTTCCAGAATCGATTGCGAATGAAGATGCCCGCTGATACACAAGAGCACCCCTTCTTTTCGCAGCAGCGGTTCCAGTTCTTCATTGGTGATCCGATACGTTTCGTTATGCGCATCCTTCTTTCCGGCCAGAACATTATGATGCGAGAGAAACAGTACCCGTAAACCTTCCTGTTCTGCACGGTTCAGTGCCTTCTTCAGCCAGGTCATCGTCTCTTTTGAAAACGTCCCGCTGGAGCCGTCGGTATACGTACTGTCATCCATCGCCAGGATTCGTACATTTCCGATATCCGTGTAATAACTGAGTGAATGCGGATCTGCTTCATCGATTGTAAGGAGCGGAAAAAACAGTTCCTGATACTGATCTTTTAATCCGTGATTGAAATCATGGTTGCCGGTGGTCATGATGATCGGGATACCGGCGTCTTTGATCTGTTCCAAACGCCCGGCCAGAGATTCCATATCCTGCAGTGCACCGGAATTGGTATTATCTCCGGCAATAATGAAAACATCCGGGTGTTCCTCGATCACCGCATTGATCACGGCCTGTGTCACCTCCTGGGAGTATGGCATGGCCGGCACAATGGAGGCAATCACATTCGGATCACAGGTATAATGCAGATCCGAGACGATAATCGCATCGAGATCCGGTGTTTTATACTCCACCGTTTTTTTACACCCCGTTATCAGAAACAGAATCAGAAAAAGAAAAACGCATCGCTTCCACATAGCTTCAGCTTAGCATGAAGCGGGCAGACGATACGCTTGTATTACTCCAATTCTTCCAGTACTGCCTGGATTTTCATGCCCGCATGGGATTCCGCAATGATGCCAATGACAGGATCTCTGAGGTCATCGAGCTTTTCTGCCAGTACCGTTCCGCTCAGATCATATCCTGCGGTATACCAGTCTCCGTTTCCTTCTGCGTTTTCTTCCAGCATGCCGTTTTCTCCAAGTTTCAGACCCCGTGCGGTAATCAGCCGGTCCGTATTCTTCGAACGAAACTCCGCATCGAAGGTCTCTGTCAGATCCCTGAAGTAGCCATAACCGGCCAGCCATACCAGTACTTCCCGGTCTGCGATGACCGCATCCAGCTTTTCTGAGGTGGACAGAGATACGATCCGCAGCAGATCCTTATCATTGTTATTGTTATAGGAATCATCGATCTCAACAGCTTCTGCGGTGTGCAGTGCTTTCTGAATGTCATGAATCAGACTCTGCCGGGTATCCTCCGACAGCGATGCGTCAAAGACAGCGATCCGAAGGGCATAGGATGGTTTGGGCCGCAATATGGAAACAGCGGTATAAATCAGCAGTGCAGTCACGGCAAGAACCACAAGCGTTCTGCCAAGATAATAATCCATGAAATACTGCTTTTTTTCTTCCGGTGAGAGATCCTTCCAATAACCCTTTTCCCTGGAATCCATCAGCTGACCATCTCCGCCTTCCGCTTCAGGGAAGGATGCCCTGCCGCGATCTTTTTAATGCCGGCCGGATACGGGAAGGCAATCTCCGCGATTCCGTTTTTACAGGAAAGCACGATGCCTTCTCCAAACTTCGCATGGACTACCTGATCACCTTTCTTCAGCGGGCTGATCACAGTATCTTCTTCCGGATCAAGATCCGCTTCCCGTTTCAGGGAAGGATGACCGGCTGCGATCTTCTTGATGCCAAAGGGCTGCGGGAAAGAGATCTCGGCAATTCCGTTCCGGCAGGAAAGAACAACCCCTTTGCCAAAACGGGAATGCACAACCGTTTCGCCCTTGGTAAAGTACGGTATCTCCGCACTGTCGAGGATCCGTTCCCGGTATGGTTTCGCATCCCGGAACCCTGCCTGGAAATCACGGCGGTTTTCTTCAAATACTGCTCCCTGATGTTCTATGCAGTCTTTCTCGATCTCATCGACAAACCGGCTCTGTGTGCGCATCTTCTGCAGGATATAACTGTATCCTGCCGCATCGGTAATATAGAGTTTGTTTTTTGCGCGGGTGAATGCGACATAGGCAAGACGCCGTTCTTCTTCCACGCCCTTTGGCCCGTCATTCATTGCCCGCTCATTCGGGAAGATTCCGTCATTCATATCCGTTACAAATACCGTATCAAATTCCAGGCCCTTGGCAGAGTGCACCGTCATCAGCTGAACAAAGTCAGAACTCATCGTCTCATCCCGGTCTCCATACAGACTGACCAGCTGCAGGTATTCATCCAGCGTGGATTCGGGATAATTCTCTGCGAAGGAATGCATGTCATCGATCAGTTCCTTCATGTTTTCCACACGGTCCAGTTCCTGATTGTCTTCGTAGTGTTTCTTCAGACCGGATTCATTCATTACCCTTTCAAACAGCTTGGCAATGTTCAGATCTTCCGAAGAAGCTTCCTTTCGCCAGCTTTCCACCATGGTAATGAACGCATCCAGCGTATTCTGAACCTTTCCGGAAAACAGCTGCTCGGTCTTGATGACTTCATACATGGACGCATGTTTTTCCCGTGCGGCATTTTCGATAGTATCAAGGGTCTTGTTTCCGATGCCGCGCTTTGGCTGATTGATGATGCGGCGGAAGGCCAGATCATCCGCAGCTGTTGCCATGCGCAGGTAACACAGCGCATCTTTAATTTCCTGACGTTCGAAGAAGCGGACACCGCCATAGATCACATATGGGATCCGCTGGTCCAGCAACGCTTTTTCAAGCGAACGGGACAGATAGTTTGAACGGTAAAGAATTGCAATATCGTGGTATTCCTTTCCTGCCGAATGCAGGTCTTTGATTTTCTGAGCGACCCAGGCCGCCTGATATTCGTCTCCGGCACTGGCATAATGTGTGATCTTTTCTTCACTGTCACGGCTGGAATACAGATCTTTTTCCAGACGATGCTTGTTATTGCGGATCACCGAGTTGGCTCCGTTGAGGATCATGCTGGTACTGCGATAGTTCTGGTTCAGCATGATTGTACGTGCATCCGGAAAATCTTTTACAAAGTTCAGAATGATGTTTACATCCGCACCACGCCATGTATAAATCGTCTGGTCCGGGTCGCCTACTACATACAGACTGTTCTCCGGGCCGGTCAGCTGACGAATCAGTTCATACTGAATACTGTCGATATCCTGAAACTCATCGACATGAATATAGTGAAAACGCTTCTGCCACTTTGCCAGAATCTCCGAATACTTCCGGAACATCCGTACGACCCAGAGAATCAGATCATCAAAGTCCAGCGCATAGAGATCATTCTGGCGGTTCACATAGTATTCATAGATCTTTGCCTTTGTTTTTTCACCAGAATAGGATCCTGCCAGAAGATAGGCCCGCTCGACACCGATATCTGCCGATTTGTTATTGGAGATATAGTCCAATAAAGAACTGTAGGAATATGTCTGGGAATCGACCTTCAGCTGCTTGTAGGCTTCCCGCAGGATGCTCTTCTGATCATCTGCGTCCAGTACTGTAAAGTTCCGCGGCCATCCCATGGAAAGAATATCTTCCCGAAGGATCCGCACACACAGGGAATGGATTGTGGAAATCCATGCCTGCGAAGTCTCCTCCGGCAGCATCTTCTTAATCCGTTCCTTCATTTCATTGGCGGCTTTGTTCGTAAAGGTAATGGCGAGAATCCTGGAAGGCCAGACTCCCTCATCCTGAATCAGATGAGCGATCCGCATGGTTAAAACCCGGGTTTTCCCGGATCCTGCACCTGCGACGATCCGCAGATATTTATCATCCGAAAGAACGGCATCTTTCTGTTCTTTATTCAGCGCACTGACATCAATCATAGCGGTTTCCTCTTATCGATAAATCAACAGGTAATCATTATATCATGCGCCGGAAATCGCTCTTTCTGTGCGTGGTATAATGATTCCCAAAAGGAAACCTACAATGATACTGACAGCTGATAACTGGCGCGATTATACCTGTCTTGACGCAGGAGACGGGGAGAAACTGGAACAGTGGAACGGAATCGTTCTGCGCCGTCCGGATCCCCAGGCAATCTGGCCGAAAGATGAAAAAAACAGACAGTGGTCAAAAGCGGATGCGATCTATCACCGGTCTTCGAAAGGAGGCGGTGAGTGGGAATACCGAAAATCGCTTCCCGAATCCTGGACCGTTTCTTATCGGGATCTGACCTTCAAAGTCAGCCCGACCGGTTTTAAACATACCGGTCTGTTTCCCGAACAGGCGGTCAACTGGGACTGGATGAGCGGACTGATCTCTGCCCACGCGGATGAAAATCTTCGGATTCTGAATCTGTTTGCCTATACCGGAGGAGCCACCATGGCCTGTTCTGCCGCAGGTGCTGCAGAAGTGGTTCACGTTGACGCCTCTAAGGGCATGGTTGCCTGGGCAAAGGAAAACCGTGATCTTTCGCATCTGGAAGATCATACGATCCGATTCATTGTCGATGACTGCCTGAAGTTTGTCGAACGGGAAAAGCGCAGAGGCCGTACCTATCACGGTATCCTGATGGATCCGCCTTCCTATGGAAGAGGCCCCAACGGAGAGCTTTGGAAGTTTGAAAAGGAACTGCCGAAACTGATTCAGGCAAGTCTGGATATCTTTGACAACAACGGACTGTTTTTCCTGATCAACAGCTATACGACCGGCTTTTCTTCCATTGTTCTGGAAGATCTGATGGTAACGATGTTTGAAGATCGCTCCGATCGCGGAAACGTATCTGCCGGAGAAGTCGCTCTGCCGATCGAACATAAGAATCTGCGGCTTCCATGCGGTATCTATGGAAGATGGGAGCGCAATGATTAAGGTTTTATATGAAGACAATCATCTGCTTGGGGTCGAGAAACCAGTCAATGTACCGGTCAACGAAGATGCCAGCTGTGATGAAGATCTTCTGAGTCTTTCTAAAGAGTATATCCGCGTAAAGTACCAGAAGCCGGGGAATGTATACCTCGGACTGGTACACCGTCTGGATCGTCCGGTCGGAGGCGCTATGATCTTCGCCCGTACCTCGAAAGCGGCTTCCCGTCTTTCGGATATGATCCGGACCAACCGCATGAAGAAAACCTACCTTGCGGTACTGGACGGCGTCGCTGAAAAGCAGTCCGATACCTTTGTCGATTATCTGAGCAAAGATCATCGGACCAATATGGTGACCGTTACGGATGAAGCACACGGAAAACGTTCCGTGCTTCATTACGAAGTACTGGCCGTCAAGGAAAACAAAACGCTGGTAAAGATTCATCTGGAGACCGGAAGAAGTCATCAGATCCGCGTGCAGTTTGCCTCGCGGGGTCTGCCGCTGGTTCATGACCACCGCTACAACCCGGATCCCAAAGACGGGCAGATTGCCCTTTGGGCTTATCGCCTTGAATTCCCGCATCCGGTGACAAAGGAACCGGTCGTACTGATCTCCATCCCGCCGGACAGCGGTGTATGGAAACTGTTTGAGGAGTATTATGCCGAAAACTGAAACAAAGAAACGCAGAAAAAAAAGAAGAAGATATCGTCTGGTTATTCCCTCGCTTGAAGAAGCCAGAAAGAACAGCGAAGCACAGTCGCCGGTCAAAAAGCGTCGGAAGAATACCAGATTCAAACTGCGCAATGTCCGTAAGGAAGTATGGTTCGTACTTGCCGGTATTGTGGTGCTTTTGGGTGTGCTTCTGATTCCCGGAGCGATCGAAAAAAGCAAGCTGAAGAAGCTGGGCTATAACAAGGAAACGATTGCCGCGATCCGCAGGCAGAAACTTGCAAAAACACTGATTGACAATCAGTACTACAGCGAATATCTGGCTTCCTGTATCCGAAGTGGAACCGTCAATACCGATTACCTGAGTCTCTATACCGTAATCGAAGGTGAAAAATACCTCGATGACACCGATTTTCTGATGGTCGGAAGACTGCGGGATAAGGGTTATGTTGAAGAACAGATTCTCAATCTGTACAAAAATCTCCGGTTTGTCGATATAACCCCATTGTTGATATATGACTATCAGGTACTGGAACAGGGATATATCGATGACTGTCTCGCACATCCGGATAATTCCCGGTCTTCCTTTGTACTGACCCACAATTTCTACACCCCATATGAGAATACGTATTCGGCTGATCCGAACCGTACCGATATGCTGGTAAACAAAACGTGGCACCTTGATGAAACCTATGAACCGAAAGAACTCACCCCGCTTTCAGTACACTGCGGCGCAAGCGGAACACAGCTTTCCAAAGAAGCGGCAGATGCCATGGAAGAATGGGCTGCCGGCGGAAAAGCAGTCGGTGTATCCTTCTACGCAACCAGTTCCTATCGTTCCTACGATTCGCAGAAAGCACTGTATGACAACTATGTATTCCTGCATGGTCAGGAACAGGCCGATCGTGAAAGTGCGCGTCCAGGATTCTCCGAACATCAGACCGGTCTTACCGTAGACGTAGCAGCGGTCGGCGATGAAGATAAAGACTTCAGTGAAACCAGCGCATTTATCTGGGCTTCAGCCAACTGTATGGATTATGGATGGATCCTGCGTTATCCGGAAAACAAAGAAGACATTACCGGTTACGAATATGAATCCTGGCATTACCGGTATGTCGGAAAAGATCTTGCCCAGGCAGTATACAAGTCAGGCATGACCTATGATGAATTCTGGAGCCTGTATCTCAAGCCATGGTCGGATGAAACCAACAGGCCAAGTGATACTGTTCTCGCAAACAGCGACTGGCACAATCTGCTGAAGAGCGAAGAAGCACCTGCTGAAGGAGAAGCCAGCCAGGAAGGCACGGAAGAAGCTCAGGCACAGTAAAACCCGCAAACTGATGATCTGCGGGTTTTTTGATCAGCTTTCCTTCATTTTGTTTTCAGATAATGATAAAGCCCGGTACATCCTTCCAGGGCATCGATCCAGGTGGACTCAAAATCTCCGGTATACCAGGGATCTGCCACACTGCCCGGTCGGTCGGTATAATCCATCAGCAGTGAGATCTTCCCCTCCGGATCGTTGTCATACAGCCTCAGCATGTTTCTCAGATTCGCCTGATCCATTCCAATCAGATAATCAAATTTCTGATAGTCATTCCGTTTCATCTGCCGTGCCGTTTTTCCGGCACAGGAAATCCCATGTTCCGCAAGTTTTCTTCTTGCGGGCGGATAGACCGGATTACCGATCTCTTCGGAACTTGTCGCTGCAGATTCGATATAAAAATGATTTGTATCTCCTGCATCTGCCACTATTTTCTTCATCACAAACTCACACATTGCACTTCTGCAGATGTTGCCGTGACAAATGAATAATATTTTTGTCTTACCCTGCATAATTACTCACAACCTCTCAAAACCGCATATTTAAGCCTTATTCATATGGCGTTCATTATATCCAGCATTTCGCATAGTTTGACCTTTTTTCTGGTTCAGTCCCAAAACCTGTGTGTAGAAAGATAGAAGAACAATAAAAGGGCCTTCTATAATGTTGGTTACCACACTAACAGATAGGAGACCCATATGCAGTATAGTAACTTGAAGCCACT
>JAEEGL015977423.1_pt1 | contig 14247 bp, 11 predicted proteins | sample 9134231 | NCBI WGS metagenome assembly JAEEGL01 (sample SAMN16246548, study PRJNA631951) | gut metagenome | biome: gut microbiome; feature: rumen; material: fiber-attached | host: Bos | place: Iran: Karaj | collected 2018-10 | reverse complement strand
TGACCCATCTGGTCATCGGAAGCACCTGTAGTAACTGTTACGCTCTTAACGTTAGCAGAACCGTTTGATCTGTAACCCTCGATATTAAGGGATACCTCATAAAGTGTACCTGACATATCAAGACCTGCCTGTGACCATGCATCAAAGTGCTTGGATACATCGATAGTGCCCTTCATGTAGTTTGTCTGATTGTTTGCGGAGCCGCTTGTTGTTCTGATGCTCCAGTACTGAGGGAATGTAGCTGTACCATCAAGAGAGGGCTGATTGTAACGCATAGTCTTTGCAATTTCATATGTATTGCCGTTGAGGGTAATGTTGCCCTTTCTCTCACCGTCGTTTCCGGGTGGTCTCCAGTCGCCCCAGCCTTCAACTATATAATATTCCATAAGAGGGTTTCTTGTCCAGCCGTACACGCACATATAAGAGTTTCCTCTCGGTGTGTACTCAACGTCGTAGGTAAGAACTATATTTCCGAAAGCCTTGTAGTTCTTCTTCTGGCTGTCGAAGTTCTTACCCATACGTGCAAGGAAGTTCTCGATGTTGCTCCATGAGCAGGTAAACGAACCTGCACTTGGGTTCATCTGAGCGTTGCCCTGTCCGTTCTGGTTCCACATCTCGTAATCGAAACCGCCTATGTTTCCTCTTGTCTGTTGGTCAGCCGCGTTTACAGCCTGTGCCGCCGGCATGCTTGATGCGATCATAAGCGCAGAAACTGTACAGCTGACTGCTTGTTTGAACTTCTTGAAATTCAAAATAATCACTCCTCATTATACATTTTTTCTTGTTTTCCTTTTGTGTTTGTGTTTTTTCTGTCCTCCTTTTTAGTTGAAGTGGAATAAAAAATCATCCTTTTCCCATTCTATATTATTCGTTTTCAACTACAATATACACCATCTGTACATATTTGTAAAGATTATACAGTAAAAAAAGCAATATCTGTTCAAAAAAAAGCAATAAATGAAAAGTCATATATATTTATTATTTTTTCATATATTACTTTTTTCTCACTACGTAAAAATATTGATTTTTAACGTTTTGAAAAGGCTTCCGCCCTTGACAAGAAAATTATATTGACTTATAATATATTTATATACCGACGCGGATCGTCATTATTTTTATGAAAGGACTTTTTAGCAATGGAAAAATGCAACGAGATCAAAAAACTTGAAAACAACAAAGCTCCCGACGGCCTCACCTGCGCGGAAATAATGGATTCCTGCTGTGAGTTGGGCGGTATTGCTCCCGAACAGATACTGGACTTCGACATTGTTGTTGTGGGCGCAGGCGCAGCGGGAGTCCCTGCGGCGTGCTGGGCAGCCGAGCTCGGTGCAAGGGTGGCTCTGCTTCAAAAGGAACCAAACGTCGTATCACAGGGAAACTGCGGCTCAGCTATAATAAAGTCGCGCTCCACTGAGGCAGGCATTGCTAAATGGATACATCATACAAACAGTCTCTGCGACTGGAGAGCTGATACAAAGCAGCTCCGCGTATATGCCGAACACTCCGAGGAGGCTATGATGTGGTTCCTCAACCGCGCCGGCCTCACAAAGGAGACCGAATACGGAGACGGCAGCAGGGTAGACAACAACAAGGAAAGCGCCAGGCTCCTCAACGACGGCGGCCGGCTCTGCGCTTTCAGGAGCACAAGCGGCGATTTTACAGGTCTGTGGCAGGACCGCGGAGTCAGCTACGACTACGGCAGCGACCACTGCTACTTCTTTGCGCCGTGGATAGGTCCCAAACCACTCAACGTGGGCAATGCCCTGCAGAACGTCCTCAATAACGTACAGGCTGCTCACCCTGAGCTGAAGGCCTATTACTCGACTCCCGCCGTAAAGCTGGTAATGGACGGCAAAAAGGTCACAGGCGTCATAGGAAAGGACCACAGCGGCAAATACATACGGTTCAACGCCTCAAAAGCCGTTATACTGGCAACAGGCGACTACACAAACAATCCGTCGATGGTCAAGCGCTGGTGTCCCGATATCGACGAATTCGACAAAAAGCAGTTCGGCAAGACAGGAGACGGACATATCCTCGCTATCAGCGCAGGCGCTAAAATGGAAAATCTGGGACATACCAAAATGATGCACGATTTCGACTCCGCTCTCATGTTTGAGGAGCCCTTCCTCTATCTCAACATGGACGGTGAACGCTTTACCAACGAATACACTGGCTTTGTATATATGGGCAATCTGCTGAAATATCAGCCGAAATACAAGGGCTCGATGCTTGACAGCGACCACAGGAACGGCTCCAAGGGCTGGTACTGCGCTATATACGACAATAATTACGTAAACTGGAGCAGCGATGAATTCGTCGCCGGAATGGTGCCGCCCACAGTTATGGAGAAGTTCATACCGGGAGCTGTTGAGGAGCCGCAGGGCGTTTTCAGGAACCTCATAGACCTCCACAGATGTGATACGCTTGAGGAGCTCGCACATGAACTTGATATACCATACGATAAGATGAAAGCCTCTGTTGACAGATACAACGATCTCTGCGAAAAGGGCTGCGATACTGATTTCGGCAAGCCCGCAAAATATATGCACAAAATAGAAAAAGCTCCTTTCTGGGGAGCAAGGAAGCATATACGTGTTTCCGCCGAGGTCACGGGAGTTACCTCAAATGAAAACGGACAGGTGCTTGACGGCAGCGGCAAGCCAATCGAGGGGCTCTACTGCGCCGGAAATGTAGGCGGTCAGTTCTACGGCGGCGCGGATTACCCCTTCCACCAGACAGGTCTGTCACTTGGCAGATGCTATACCTTCGGAATGATAGCAGCAAAGCACGCTCTCGGCAGGCTATAATGAAAAAAGGCGCGAATACGCGCCTTTTTCATTCATTTATGTATTTTTTCATGCTTTCGGGTACCTTGGGCTGATTGAACCAGAACCAGCAAGCTCTGGAGGCTGCATACTTTCCTGTCGTAAATGCAGCAGCTGCGATTATTGTTCCGTATCTCGACATAAATGATCTCAACAAGCTCATAATAATATCCGTCCTTCCCAAAATTAATCATTATTTACCAGTAACATTCTTATTTTTTCAGCTATCATGGAGACAGCCGAAAGCGAAACTCCCGATGCTATATAGAAAGCAAAATCGGGACGTAAAAAAAATAATAATACACAGAGTGAAAGCCATATAAGCTGTATGATAATGGCTCTTTTCCTGAGTTTTAATCGTGATTTGTTGGAAAGAGGGTTATTCTGATGCTCAACGGGTGCAAACATGAAAGTAGTAAAAGTGGATATGATCAGGAATACCACCGCTGAAATGTTTTTTGCCGTGCCGGGGAGCAGCCTGAAGGCTGCCGCATACACGAACAGCGCAGCAATAAGAATCACAACACAGCCCTTATGTGTCTTTGCGTGAAATCCTCCTGCGTTGAGCCTAAGGGATATGAATGCGGCTGTAAAAAAAGTAAACGCAGGTATTTCGCCCGTAAGTGCTGCTATGATTATAACTACTGCAAAATTAATGAGCGTGGAGAACATTATCTCCAGTCCGAAGGCATAAGCCTCGATGTCATCCGAATCGATGATATCATTATCTGAAAAGAAAACCGCAGTTTTCATTGCTAATTTTTCTATCACGGATACTCCTTCTTTGTCAGCAGGTTGGTGGGGGGATACCCGATGACTGTCAAGAAGCTCCGCGATCAATAAGCGGAGTGTCCACACAAAAAGTGGACAGAGGTCTGTAATTAGACGGTACAGACTACTTCTTATAATAAGTTATCGGGGCGTTCAAATCAAGACCTATGCGTGAAATGTATTTTTTAGACGTGAAATGCGGTATTTTGTTCATTGTTTGTTAACAACTTGTAAAGGAATGTGCAATTATTATATCATATATATGCTATCATGATATCGGCAGTAAATATACCCTTTTCCCACTTGAAGGAAAGGATACCGTCAAGCTGTTTTACGGCTTCCCTGACGCTGCTTACTCCGATACCGTGACCATAGCCTCTTTTTTTTGTCTTAAGGTGATCCGCGTCCACCTCGTCGGAGGAATTCATAACGCAGATACGCAGTTTTTTGTTATTCTGAATGAGTGAAATATACACGAACTTATCCTGAGACGTGCAGTTCTCTGCCCCCTCAATGGCGTTATCGAGAAGATTTGCGATTATACGGCAGAGCGGCAGCTCGTCTATTTCCATTTTATCGGGGAACACCACCTTGCAGGAAAAGGGGAGCCCCAGCATTACCGAGCGGTCCCATTTCATATTTACAATAGCGTCAATTGAAGATATTCCCGTATAGCACACTCCGCCTGCGGCTTTTACCGATGAGGACAGCTTGTCGAGATGAGCGATAGCCTTTGATTCCGCACCCTGCCGGAACATTATGGTCGCTGCCGAGAGCTGATTTCCGATATCATGCTTAAGGCGGCGTATCTCGGTATATTTCTCCTCGATAAGCTTATAGTTCTCTTCCTCTGATTTCAGACGCTGTTCCATGAGCTGGAGCTTGATAGTGTTGGAATAGGTGTCGAAGAAGTCGAAAACCACTAAATTCAGCAGCAGTATTCCCGTTACGGAAAGCAGATATACCACCGTATTGCGCGGTGACAGCGACTTTGAAACAAATATGCCGTTGAGAGTTATAAGGCTCAGCAGCGGTACGAATATGATAAGCAGCCAGTTCTTGAAGGGTATCTCCCTCTGCTTCGGCTTGAGGTACTCGGCAATGTACATTGCGAACCAAAAGCAGAAAAGCTTTGAGCAGGCCATGCCTATATACCGTCCCAGTCCCATATCGAGATTTGCCTGCGGAGTGCCCAGGTTCAGCAGCATGAGCGCTCCCATGGGAAGTATCTCCGATGCCAGTATGACCACAATGAACATAAGGCAGTAGAAAATGATATTCCGCAGCTTGGTCTCGAACATAATAAAAGCCACCACAGCCATGGACGAAAAGGTTATGCCCAGCTTTATCCAAGGATTCATCTCCATAAGAGTCATGGTGTCTATGATGACAAACATGGCAGCGGCAGGTATCATCATGAACGCAGGGGAGTACCTGCATTCACTCTTCATGATATGGTACAGGTAGAATATAAGTATGCCCACCTCAATAAGCGAATTAACAGACTCGATCAATACTTCGGAATATATCATCAGCTCCACCTGCTTCTGCTGTATTCCATAAAACACTGTTTTATGTTCTTGATATGGTTCCGGCTTGCGAACAGGGTCGTACCGTTTGTAAGTATCACCTCGTTTTTTCGGATATAGTCGATATTCGCTATATTTACGAGGGTACTTTTATCGAGTCTTACAAACATAAGGTCCGCAAGCTGCTTTTCGCATTCCGAAAGCGTACCTTTTGTGAAATAGTCTCCGTTTTTTGCATGAATGAGCAGCTTGTGCGAAAAGACCTCTATAAAGAATACGTCGTCCGTGGAGAGCTTTTCCTCCTTATCGCCGTCGGAGGCGATGATATACCGCGTATTCCGGTAGCATTCACGTACAGCGTCCTCAAGCTGCTTCATATATACCGATCCGGGCTGATTTTTCAGTATATACCTGAACGCTCGGACAGCGTAGCCCTGACACGCAAACTTTTCATATCCCGTTAAAAAAATTATTATTACCTTGTCGTCGATATCTCTCAGATACTCGGCAGCCTCAAGGCCTGTCATGCCATTCATCTCGATATCGAGAACTATGATGTCATATTTGCCCTTATGGAAATCCTCGAGCAGCTCCTTGCCGCTGCTGAATTCTTCAAAAGCGAACTCATTTTCATACGACTGGAGCGAGCAAAGCTCCTCTCTTACCTTGGCTATGTACCGCGGTTCGTCATCGCATATGGCAATGTTCACAGGCCGTCCCCCCTGACTGTAATATAGATTTACGTGGCTGTGTTAGTTGTTGCGCGACGGATTATTGCGGTTAGTTTCAAAAATAATTACTACTTGATTATACTATATTATTCACAATTTGTCAATCGCTTTTGGACGATTTCTAATAATAAAATGAATAAACCATGAACAAAAATATGCATTTCGCGCGAATTTTTTACACTTTACGCATTTTTTCTTGCAATTATCCGACCAGTATATTATAATAATAACAGAAGCGCAGGGTATGCACCTCCTCATTGAGCAGGTGCGCCATGTCGCGCGGAATGGGATATTATACAAAGGAGACGGGGAAGTACATGAAGTGCAGCGTAATTATTCCCTATGCATTTTCTACAGAAAGAGCAGTCAGATTATTTCATTCACTCGAAAATCAGGACTTCAGCAAGAGCGAGTACGAGCTTATCTTTGTAAATTACGGTAAGCAGGACAGCTTCGGCGAATGTCTCACAAAATGCTCACCGAGGCTCAGGGTACGCTATGTGCCATTCTTCGGCGGCAGCATCGGACAGGCAAAGAACCTCGGCATAAGAAAAGCCTCGGGAGAGCTTGTCATATTCATCAACGGCGACGAGATCGCCACAAGGACTTTCATATCGGGTCACTACAACGCCTACAAGGAATACGGCAGACCTGTTATGCAGTTCGGTCTTACAAAGCAGGTATTTGAGGATAACGATGAAAACAACGAGTTTTTCAGGAACGGTATCCGCTACTGGCTTACAGAACCCGAAAACTACGGCCTTGAAAAAAACAAGAGCTATTTCTATATAAAGGATATACGTCTTAAAATGCTGGAATCCTACAGATATGACTTCGATAAGGTGCATTATAAGATGATATTCACTCAGACCTCCAATCTATCGGTGCCTATGGAGTGCATCAAGCGCTACGGCGGTCTTGACGAGGAATTCCAGGGTCAGGAGATAGAGGACTGGGAATTCGGCTACCGAATGATGAAAAACGGCGTTGAAATGGTATACAATCCTCAGGTAGCCGTGCTTCACCTTTATGAAAAGGAAAAATACGACAGCAAACGCTACAGCCAGTGGAAAGACAATCTTGACACTATGCTGAACAAGTACAACGACACGTTTCTCGACGAGCTTACCCGCTTCAACAGCTTTTTCGACCCCGTCCGCAGAGAACGACTCAAAAAAGCAGAGCCCGGCAGGAACATATGGCTCGAAATATACAAGCATCTTGAATCATCTGCAGGGAAAAATTCCTTTGCGGAGGCTAATTAACGCTTTCCCCCCAATACAACCTCCTGTCCCTTCCCTGTGTTCATGGGGTTAGTATTCTTCATTGAGTAAAAGTCTGAGGGAGCGATTTCTCAGACTTTTACCTCTCTAACATTGCTCCGTCCGGAAGTCTTAAAGACCCCCGCCGCGGGGCTTTTTTATTTGCTTTTTAATTGTTTTGTACTTTTATGATTATTTTTGTACACATTCCGCAATAAAAGACTTGCTTTTTCTTCCGTTGTCATATACAATGAAAATGTCTACCATAGTCTGAACAATGAAATGTTGAATAAGAGGAGGAATTGGGTATGAATAAAATAATAAAACACATCTTTTCTGCATTTACAGCCTGTGCTGTGACAGCTGCTGTATTTACCGCTGTCCCTGTTCAGGCTGTGGGAGATAAAGACGTAGTTACCCCCGAGGTGGGCATCGATGACGAACCCGTGATCCCGAAAAATACATTTACAGAAATGTGCATCGGCACCAAAGACGGCTACAGCTACTCTATGTGGAAGGACCCCGATGACAACGGCAAGGCTTCAATTACCATCAATGAGGACGGCTGCTTCGACTGCTCATGGAGCGGTGCCGACGATCCCGAATTTGCCGTAGGCAAAAACATAAAGAGCTGTATCGTGGATTCAGGCTTTAAAAACTCTGAAGATTACTACTTTAGCGATAATGAGTTTTCCCTCTATTCAGAGGACGGAATAAAGACCTTTACCGTTGATTACGAAGCCGGTATCGACTGCGAAGGCAGCTACTTTTTCGGAACCAGATGCAGACTTGTTCCGCCTACAAATTTCAGATCCGACGCCTATCTGTATATCGGAGAAGCCTATTCGGACTTTAACATTATCGCAAACAGCACTAAATTAGGAAATATAACCGTAAACGATACCGAATACGCTGTATTCGGCGATGCGATCACGGTAAGAGACATCGAAAACTATGACAAGGATGTCTTCCCGAAGAGCTCTTACGCTATATGGATGCTGCGAATGGAAGACAAAAGCACTGACGGAACTGTCAAGGGCACAATTGACCTTGACAGCATGCTCAAAGCACTGAACTCCCTTGATATTGAGATGTACAGCGATTACTGCATCATAGAGGATCCTCAGCTGTATGTACAGGGCATAGGCGCAAACGGCTCGGTAAGCATAAAAAAGAATGAGATCAGCCTTGAAAATTACCCCGAGGAGGAGATCAAAAGCGGCGAAACGATCCAGCGCGGCGATATGACCTGCTCATTCGTCCAGAACGATAAGGCAAACGGTATCGCAAAGGTGTATTCAAACGGTTATATGTCCTATAACTGGGACAATTCCGACGATGATGCCTGTTCGTTACTGAAAGCGGGACTTGATGTAAACAGTAAATATACTTTAAGCCCATATACATTGGTCCACGGCAACACAGGCTATCTTGTCAACTTCGAGGGCGATGAGCTCAACGGCTACGCTTTCGGTCTGTGCGGTACCATAGGCAAGCCAAATGTGGAGTTCTACATAATAGACTCATGCAGTGAGCCTGCCATACTCAAAAACGCTGAGCTTGTAAACATCGTATCCTTTTCGCCGCTTCATCAGTTCCGTATCTACAAGGAAACGACCGATATAGATACAGAATACGGAAAGACAGTGAGATTTTTCAGTGTACTGACAGAAACTGACGAAAAGAATAAGTACAACAGCGCATTCCAGACCTGCTTGCAGGATCATATCGCCGTATGGCAGATGTACGGTCTCAGCGACAGCACTGTCTGCGAGGTCAGTTCCTTTGCAGAGATAAGCGGCAGCAGCAAGGGCGTTCTCAAATTAAAGCTCCCGTATATAGACCTTCAGCTTTCAGACAAGCCATATGTGAGCAATTACAGTACAGAATACGACGTATTTGAAGAGAACGATGTCGAGGTGCTCCAGAAGTACCTCCTCGGCAAAACGCTGTCTCTGCCTGCAAACAAGAACTATGACATAAACAATGACAGCGCAATCGACGTTTACGACCTCATAAAGCTCAGAAAGCTCATGGTACGCAAGATCAGCACGCTGCCCTACGTTATCGACCCCGATATTGACAAGGAAGATTTCGTTTCACATGAAACGGGCGAATTAAAAGACTTTTTATGGGGACAGAACTTTGATGACGACGGAATCACAGAAACCGTCATAAAGGCTGACAACAGTCTCATAGGCCAGTGGACAGATTCGGACTCCGCTTATTTCTACAAAAAATTGTTCAGCTATAATTACTTCAGTTATGAACCCAAAGACTCCCTAAGAAGTATTGATTACAACTACCATATTGAAGGAACGGGCTCATTTGCAGCCGGAACTGTCATATATGCCACTGAAAGAATAAAGCAGCCGTTATTCCACGATACCATCTATATAGCGGACTGCTATAACGAACTCGGCTTCCTCGACGAGGCTGTAAGCCGTAACGAAGCCGATTATCTCGGCACTATCAACAACACCGACGGTACAGAATATGAGGTATTCAAACGCAAAGGCACCTTCGGATTGGAGATATTCCTGCTCCGCACAGAGCCTCTCGGGCTTGGCGAGGATCTGGAGGGAACGATTTACTATGATGCTCTCATCGACCAGCTCCCCGGGCTTATTCCCGACATGAACCACGGATTCATAAGCACATATTTCGGCGTGACCTGCTTTGGCGGCTCCACAGGCGCATATTTCTGCAATAAAGCTAATGACAGGTACGAAGAGATAGATCCTGTATACCGCGATTGATTCAATTGTATAGCAAACAAGCACCGCATCTGCGGTGCTTGTTTGCTATTTCAGGCGGAATTATAAATTATCATACCATCGCCGTGACGCTCAGACGCCCCTTTAAGCGCAGGCTTAAAGGGGCGTTGCATTACTTCTTGGTTATAAGGGAAAGTGCGTAAAGTGTTATTATGTGATGAAGCATAATGTTTTACGGTCTGCGACGGGCAAGCTTATTCAAAAACTACGCCCCAGCCTGCACTAACCTTGCGGTACAGGCGCATTTTTTCCTTTTTCTTCTGGACCTTGAGCAGATAAACAACTCCTAAAAGTACAAGAAGTGTAAGGACAGCGCCGATGATGATTCCAATAATGAGATTCTTCTTGAACATCACCAGAGCCAATACTACCCAGATTATAATAGCTGCTATCAGAATGATAGGAAGGCAGAACGAAGTAAAATTCCTGTTCTTTACCTTTATGTAGTGCTGGATATCTCTTATACTGAAGCATTCATAATTACGAGCGATGAAGTTGTCAGGCTGACACCACTTACAGAACGCAGAAAGATTTTCAAACTTTGCTGTATAGTCCTGATAATCGTGGAACTTCTCATTATACCTTGTAACACGGTAATAAACTATAACAGCCTGTCCCTGCTGTTCGGCGTCCATAACATGGATTATAGTGCCGACTTCAGCCTGACCGCGCATAGCCTTGGTTACAAGAAACTTTCGGTCAACCGCTTCATCAATATTGAGCAAATAATTCATATAGCTATCCCTTTCCTTAACGCTAAATGTATTCCGCTGCATAAATGATATGCAGAGTTCGTTCAAAGTAATGGTTTAAAGTATTGCCGCAGTGATACAAAACTATTATAACACATAAAGACATAAAATGCAATACCCAAAACTTTGTTAATAATTGACAAGCATAAAGAACTTTTTGTCAGAATAATGACCAGGCCATATCAAATCTTATTTCTTCAGGTTGAGATTTGCCTTTGCGATCTTCTTCCTGTCCTTTGCCTGCTTCAGCATATCTTCTTTAGACATACCTGCGTCACCGGAAAGTTCTGAACCTGATGAATCGTCATCATCACCAAGGAAGTTGTTGAGTCTCTTCTTGAAAGCGCTCTCGCCGCCCGGCTTGGAGGTAAGAGTAACGCTCACGCTCTGAGACTGCTGGTACATTCCGTTTCTAACAACAGAAGAACCGTGTACTGACGGACCTGCATAGCCCTGTCTGTAAGGAGCGGCGTTCATACCCTGCGGGAATCCGCCCTGCTGGGGATAACCCTGCTGTGGATAGCCCTGCTGGGGATAACCCTGCTGTGGATAGCCCTGCTGGGGGTAACCCTGAGGATAGCCCTGCTGAGGATAACCCTGCTGCGGGAATGCCTGCTGAGGATAACCCTGCTGCGGGAATCCGCCCTGCTGAGGATAGCCCTGCTGCGGGAATCCCTGCTGAGGATAACCCTGCTGCGGGAATCCGCCCTGCTGGGGATAACCCTGAGGATAACCCTGCTGCTGTGTGGGATTTATATTCGGGAATCCGCTCGCACCCTGCTGCTGAGCCTCCTCAGGATGCTCATAAAGAGAGTTGGGAGCGCCGTCCTGACTGCCTGTCTCGTTATTGAACGGATTGGCAGAATCTACGTCTATACTGTTTGCATATTCAGCAGGTGCGCCAAGCTCAGCCTCATCGTAGCCGCTGAGGAAATCGGGCGCCTCCGAAGCAGGCACAAGGCTTGCGGCGGAAACCACCTCGTCAGGAGAAAGCACCACCTGACAGCTGCTGTTGTCTACACTTGAATTTACGAGAATACCGAGAGCTTCGTCATCGGGTGTGAAATAGCTGTAATCGTCAAGAGAGATGACGATAAGCTGCTTTGCGATAACGTGCTTTGCAGTAACTACAGACATTACTGCTATCTTTGCAGCCGAAACGTCTTCAACTGCGCCCTCGTTTATGGATACAGTCGATACGCCTGAAAAGATATCTCCCGTATCTGCGATAATAAGGCAGAGACAAGCGTCATACTGTGTCAGCTCCGGCCTTTTCTGCTTTAATGTTTCTGCAAAATTTTTGGCTGTATTGTATAATGAGCCTATTTCCATAAAAAACACCACTTTTCTTTATTTATTGTACGCAGTTCATGCGTTTGTGCCTGTAAAGGTCTTTTATTCGACCTCGACCTGCTTGCTGAGAGCTGCTGATCTTCTGTCGGCAGCCGACTGCTTGTTCTCAGCTACGCGCTGATTGATGAGGTCAAGCTTTTCTTTCAGAAATTCCTCGTCATAGATACATGAGAGCGATATATCGTCCTCTGTACCAAAGTGTGATCTCTTGCTGAGATTGTTTTTTATGACTGTCTTAAACGTCTCGAGATTTATAAGCTGACTTGTGATTATCGTATGGTAATCAAGGAAGTCATACTCGCTTCCGAAAGAGGTATAAAGTCCGTCGGTGGAACCATAGAGAGCAATGAGCTTTTTATTCGGCACATAGAAGCTGCTGAACATTCCCGCTGCATTTGAATTGCACACGGAAGCTGTTACGTTTGCAGGTGCAGCCTCGTTATACTCCATAGGCATTACAGCCTTGCCGTCCTCAAAGATAGCAACGAGGCTTCCGTCACCTATCTGTACACCGAAGGTATAGCCCTCTCCCGCAACAGCGACAACAAGAGTTGAGCCGTAGTATGATTCGGGGAGTATAGCCTCGAACTCCTCTTGCGTGAACATGCTCTTTTCCTTTTCTGTCACAGGATTTTCCGCAAGGTTCTTTTCAATCTTACCATTCCAGTTTGAGATAATCTGTTTTTCTATATTCTTAAGAATGAATTTGTGGTTTTCGGGAAGGTTAGCTTCCAGTGCCTCGCGGTCCTCGTAGAATCTGTCGATAGCCTCTATAGCTGCTTCGACGGCGAATTTGGAGCCAAGGTGACTTCTGAAGTGCTTTTTGCTTCCGTGTCCGTCGGCAACGACAGCGATTGCATAGTGATCGCTTACTTTAAAGGCAGAGCTGTCCTGACAAACAAGGTTTGTTTTTTCATGACTTGCGCCCATTACCGAATGGCTGAAGCCGTTGAACATATTATTTCAGTCCTCCTCAGGATTAATTTCTGATAGCTTATTACCAGCCTGTATCGAATGGTACATCGTCTCCGTCGTTGTTTGTGTTTACAAGTTCCTGGATCTGCTGACCGAGGAGCTTCTGCTTTGCAGCAAAAACATTTTCCTCACCGAGCTCCTGACCTGTGTCATCAGAAAGTGTCATACTCTTACTGCCGATCTGAGCTGATGTTACAGCGATGATCTTGATCATCTGAGCCAGCTGACCGCCCGAGTATGCATGAACAACTGTATCCTTTGAGCCTGTGAACTCGGCAAGGATATTATCGTTTGCCTCCTGACCGATACCGAGTGCAGCCTTGAGGCCGAACTTGTACCAGCTGTTCGTCTGGAGCTCTCTGAGTCCCTCCTTATAATCATCGGAAGGATATCCGTCTGTCATAAGGAATATTACGGGAGCGAATGAGAGTGAAGGCGAATTAAGGAAACTGTTTCTTGACATTCTGTGGTTGAGCTCCTTGAAAGCTGCGCCCATGCTGGTAACGCCGCTTGCGCGGAGTCTTGCCCACTCAAAGTCTTCTATCGGGATAGGATTAGCGTACATCCATCTTACTTCCGTAGAGAAGGTAAGTACAGCGACCTTTACATCTGTATCAGCCTCGCCGACTCTGCGTATCTCGGGGATAAGCTCTTCCATAACTGTATTGAGCTCGCCCATCTTCTTACCTTTCATACTTCCCGAGGTATCTATCAGGAAGAATACTACAAGGCTCTTCTTTGAAACGCTTGTAGCGCTAAGGGGATCATCGTCAAAATCGAGAATGCTGTCGTCTGTTTCAGGAGCTGAAGATACAGATACATTGTTATTCAATTCATCCGAAGGAGTAACATTCATGTTCTCATTTGCTTCGGGTTCTGTAAAACGTTCATTGCTCATAATTTACATACATCCTTTCAGTATTACTGCTTTGGCTTAGCAGATTAGATCTGTGCTTTTACTTCACCGAAATCGATCTCGAGCCCCTGCCATACAGGGAAGCCCTTTCCGGGAGCGATATCGTAGAATACTCCGTCAGGCATTTTTGCTTTCCACTGTCTGTCGGAGCAGTTCTTGATTCCGAGGACGCCCTGCTTGACCTTGTTCTCCACAAGCTCGCCTGCAACAGACGTAAAGTCATCGGATTCGGGAACTATCTCGCAGGTATAGAACTTGCATCCGAGATAGAGAGGGGTGCGGTAATCGCGGTTGCTGAAACCGATGGTAACGAATTCCATTCCGCATTTCGGACACTTGAATGTCTTTTCGTT
>JAEEGL015970833.1_pt1 | contig 14247 bp, 9 predicted proteins | sample 9134231 | NCBI WGS metagenome assembly JAEEGL01 (sample SAMN16246548, study PRJNA631951) | gut metagenome | biome: gut microbiome; feature: rumen; material: fiber-attached | host: Bos | place: Iran: Karaj | collected 2018-10 | reverse complement strand
TCCAGTTAATACTATAGAATCGCTATGTTCATTGTTTTCATTCAATGACTGTTCCACTGTATAATTGAGCGGAGCATTAGAGCGTTCTACTATCAATAGTTTCTTCTCTTTCATTTTTAATGAATTTTCTTATATATTTTATATGTTATTTATGAAAAATCTTTTTTATGTTTTTTAAAGACCTGCCAATGGGTTACCTCCACCTTCATTTCCACCAGATTCTTCCTCTTCGTTTTCCTCTTTCTTCTTCTTTACTGGCTTGAAATCTGACTTTGGAGCACCGTCAAGTATCTTTGCAATGTCTTCTGTCTTATATCCTTCTTTCTTCAACTTCTTCTCATCCTTATATCTCTGATTCAATTGAAGTTTCTCATCACTCAAACCAAGATACTCACGGACCATAAAGTCAATGTCAAAGTAAGGTGTCTCATTTCCTTCATCATCTGCGATAACAATAGAACCCATAATAGATGAGATGAAATCAGCCTTTTTCTGGAGAAGTTCAATCTCCTTGTTTTCCTCAAATACAGAATCCTTGTTGTAATCAAGACCAAGATTGACCCTGAAGTTCATATCGGTCATTATACTCTTGTGCTTGAGACACATCTGGAGATATACAGGCTTGATGAGGATTTCTGCAAAGATTGCCCTCAACCTGCCGATGAACTTACTGAACCTGATTTCCTCCCTGGCAATACCTTCTGCACTCATAGTATAAGCACCTTCACCCTGTTCCTTCTCGAAACGGGTGAATGGAATCTTGGATGCCTGACGGAGTTTGTCCCTGAAGTACCTCAATGCCTCTGTATCGGAGATTTCAGGACCGTCATTACCAATGTTCTGGATCTGTGGAGTCTCACCACCTTCAGATGCCATAAAGATATCCTTGTAGAACTGAAGCATAGGACGTCCATTGGTCTTTATCTCACCGGAATCCCAGTCAAAGTCAACCAATTCCTTGTAGTTTGCCATTGCCTGTGCCAGTGTCTGCCTACCTCTTGGTGACTGTACCGAACCAACAGGGATGATATACTGTGTCTTATAGGATGCATTGGTGACAGCCCAGATGATACGGGTTGCCTCCATTGTCCTCAAGATGTTGAATGACCTGATAAGTCTCTCCACATAAGAAATCCTGGACACCATATCTGCCTTTGCATAAGACAAGTAGATAATCTGTGAGTCATAAAGGATTCTGTCCTGTGTTACCTGACCATTGATACCAACCCTCTGATTGACAAACCAAATCTTCTCCTTGGTATTAGGGTCGATACCAGGGGTAAGACAGGCAGGATCAAGTTCAATGAAACCGATAATCTCTGTCTGGTCTTCATTGTATACTATCTCAAATGCCAAGAAACCGTCAATCAACCACTTCCTGAAATAGTCAGTGGCCTGGACGGTATCATAGAATCCGAAGTAATTGTAAATCTTGTTGTACTCATCGGCAAACTCATCAAGAATTTCCTGGTCTGCCTTGTAGTTGAGTTTGATATTTGCGAATTTGTTCGCTCCGTCAAAGACAATACTCTCTTCACAAACAATGTCAAGTATCTCTTCAATCTCATCCTGTAATGCAAATTTCCTCAACTGTTCCTTCTTCTTCTGATAGTTCTCTTCAGAAAGATTGAAGTAACCCTTTGACAAGGTTGGGTCAGTTGCGGACATCCTTGCAAAAAGAACCTGGATGTTCTCATCATTGAGTGAACCAATCTGCCCAGTTGTAGGATTGACTTGTAAGTTCTGGGTCTGTAGTTCAAGATCCATAGAACGGACATTCTTGATGACATCATCCTTGTAGTTCATTCCGAAACTGGAAAGACTACGGAGCATCCTGGTTACCGGATTGGGATTACTTGAATTGTTTCTATTTGTATTTGTAAAACCAGCCATAAAAGTCTGTATTTAAAGTTAAACTACTATTCTATATATTTATGTTAAAAATCAAATGATTATGAATCTATTTCTTGGAAAATAGTTTCAGATCTCCATGTATTAAGATTTACATTTCCATAAGTGACAATAGGTTCATCATCTGGTGTTGTTGTATTTTTAGGAATACCCCATATGACTCCTTCAAATCTTATATGATTTTGGATATCCTGTTCACTCAATGATGATGATTTTAAACTATTAGTTATTGTTGAAACAACAGATGATTCATTTATAGGACTTGAACTATAATCAAAATATGAATTAAATGAAACAAGTATTTCTGCTGTGGTAACATTAAATATCTCTCTATTTCCACCGCGATTTACAGCCTCTTTATCAGAAAGGTCAACAACAATACCATATGTGGTTTTTACATATATACCAGTTACATTAGAACCAGTTTTAACACCATTATTATAATCCTCACTATATGTATATTCAACCTTCTTTGCTGCCTTACAATTTCTTGTTCCACTATCTAATTCACTATATACATTATGTAAGAACTGTATGAAATCACCACCATAATTGGTCTGGGTATAAGAATCTACACAATCTATAGTTGGAGTCCAATTATTATCCCATCCAAAAACATCCTCACTACAGATATAATTTACAATACTACCATTCAAACTTAAATATGTTTCTATTGTATGTATTGATGTATATAAAGAATTTTTATTTATTGTTGTAACTGGAGTTTTAAATATTTTTCCTGTAAATTTCATTCCACCAAATATATTACACATTGATTCAGTAATATCTCTAGTGTTACCTACACTTGTACCATAATTTGCAGCATTATCAGATATTGAATATACCCCTGCTGAATTTCTTAATCCATTATTATCCAGCCAAGTATTAGCATTTGTTAAATCATCTCCAGAAAGATTAGATGTATCATAATAAACCCTATAAAAAGGTTTAGATACATATGAAACAAGTTCATTATTGACAGATGGTTTGAAAATATGATAATTAGTGAATGCTAAACGGTAATTTGCTTTAGATGATAAGTTACCCATATATTCAAATCCAGAATATATGTCACTGAGTTTTCCCCAATATATGTTAGATCTTGCTGTTGAACCACCAGATGACTTCCATACACCAGGTGTTAAATAATATGGTTTTCCATTATATTCAAAACATAAAACAGGAACACCCATAAGTTTTCCATTATCAGAATCATTCCACAAATCTTGGTTCTCTTGCTGATTCTCCAGTGTATATTCAGGTAATATGGTTATATAAATATGAGATGGTTCCATCACTGTACTACCCTTTGTCCTTGATGAAGATACTCTGAATTCATGATCATCCATAACAGATGACCTTTCAAATGTCCAAACATCACTACCTATTGTTTCTGTAGTCTGTGATGGATTTGATATAAATTTATTTGCTGTAATGTCTCCCTGAATATCAGCACCTCGAGCATGAAGAATACCATCTACACCAATCCTGGTCTTTCCATTATTTCCAGTCAAGACAAGACCACTTTCATCAATTGTCAGGTTATTTGATTTTAATTCAAATGTACCTGTCCCCAATTTGAGTTTATGGTTGGCAGAAAGATTAATCTGATCTGCATTGAGCATCAATTTTGAACCATCCTTATCAGCATATCCAAATATTGATGCAGCAACCGGCTTACCTGTTTCTGGATTCTCAACTGCAGCCACAATATTAAAAAGAGCAGAACCATCTTTAACTTCCTGTTTGAACAATGACAATTCAGTTGAAATAACCCTGAATGTTTTCTCAATTTCTGTAATCAATGCAGCAGTAACATCTGGATCTTCAATACCCTTACCAGTTGGGTCTATTTTATTCTTTATGACATTATTATTATAGAACTCTTCTATCGTCTTGAATCTAGAAGTCCCTCCAGCAATGTGCTGTTCTGGTTCATCTCCATCAGAATCATATACAAGATAACCTTCAGCAGTCCTATATAATTTATTGTTCGAAACAATCCTACTGGCCGATGCATATTGTTTGGAAGCATCTGCCTTGAATGTATCGAATGCATTTGAGGACACATATTTAAGATCATAATTAGGAAGTTCATCCTCTTTGACATATTCCCCCAAGTCATCGTTGGTCACATATCTGCCCAAATCAGTTTTGGTGGCATATCCATCCAAATCAGTTTGGGTGGCATAACCACTTAATTGCCTAATCAACTGACTTGACTTGACATATGTCCCCAATGCTTTATCAATCTGCTGACCGGCAAGTTCCTTGATGAATCCAGACAAGTCCTGACCTGCCTCAAGTATGGCCTTATTCACCATTGATTGGATATCATTCTCGGAAGATATATTGTCCATCCTCTCATTCAAATCATCAATAGTCTTGGTAATGTTTATATTATTTCGGTCATTACTCTTTTTGAGTTTATTAATCTCCTCCATAATCTTCTTCGAGTACTGCTCCCACTTGAAATTGGAAATATCATAGTTGTTGGCAATACTCTCGAAATTCTGATTGATGATGTGCATTGATTCGGATATGATATCCGATTCCTTCAATCTTATAATAGGAATGTTTGAATTATTTGCCATAATTAGTTGTTATTTTTTCACAAATGTATCTTCAAGCAAACTCTCAAGTTCACTTATTTTTGCATATTCACTTTCATAATCAGAGAATTCCTGATCAATCTTATTCTCAAAATAAGTCCTCATATCTTCAAGTCTGGCATTTAAAGTTGTCTGAAGAGATTTAATTTGAGAATTCTGCACCTCTATAATAGTATTCAACTCAATGATTTTTTCAATGAGTTTATCAATATTATAGTTGTAATACTGTTCAGGAAAATCCTTTATAGGGGTTTTATACAATTTGTTTCCATTACTATCTTCCTGGAAAGGTAGTTTCTTGAAATCATCAGTACTTATTTTATTTGCCATAATCTTATAAATTAGTTCTTATATCCTATATATGCAGCAACAGCAGTAGTGAACATCCTACTGTTCAACAAATTATAAAGAAGTCCACTTGTGATTCCAAGTGCCTTACAGATGGCCCTTCCTATTGCAGGACCGATGGCGGCTCCAGTAAGACCACCAACAACACTACCAAACAGACCCTCATCAACAGGTTCACCATTCTTTATCTTTTCAGCGATAATCTCTGCTGCTTCATTTACCATTTTTTCTTCTGATTCATTCAATTGAATTTCATCATTGATAAACTCATCATATTTCTGTATCATAACCTTATAGATATAATATAAAGTATTTATGATAAAACAAAAAGAGAGAGTGAAAATCCACCCTCTCTTTTATCATTATTTGGTTTGAATTACTCATCAAATCCACCTGCTGCAATAGCACCAGTCCTGAGGATTGTGAGCCTCTGAGCAATGATTTCAAGACCACGAACAATCTCAACATAGATGTCGATGACACCCATATTGTTGTCAATGACTTCAGGAGTGTTGTTGGTTGTATCCATAACAGTCCTGTAATCATAAAGACCACCATTGTTCTTCATTGTCTCAAGGAACTCATCAACAAGAGTCTTGATCTCCATTCTGGTCTGTGCAGTGTTGAACTCAAAGACATATCTCCTCAAGATTGTCTCGACACTATCCTGGATATAGATAGCAGCCTCACGGACATGGATTGAAGAAAGTGCTGAAACAGGAGTCTGCTTTGCGGTCTTGTTTGCATAAACTTCAACACCGACTCCCTGTTCCCAGATGATTGAGTTGATACCCGCAGGTTCAAGCCAATCCCTATTGTCATGTACAAGGGTTGCTTCAACACCGACAACCTGATTACCGGAGATGACACCCCTCTTCTGACCAGCTACGATTGACCAAGCGAATCCTCTTGAATACTTCTGGATATAGAGGTTGGATACATATGCTGCCGGAGGTACAGACTTGGCCGCGCTCAAATCGGTAATCCTCAAGTATGGATAGTAGTAAGCTCCCCAAGATGCACCGTTCTCAATCTTTGGAAGCGAGAAGAGGAATGAAGGATTCCTTGAAAGGTCTCCACCCTTTGCGATATACTCTACTTCAACACCACCAAGTTTATTGGTGAACCAAGGATCAACATGTTTCTTGAAATCAAGCTGTGAAGGACAGTTAATGATTGCAAGAGCACTCTTCCTGGCCTGGCAGAGCTGGGTATAAACCTTCTTACACTCTTCCTCAATACCAAGTCCGAATGTATCAACAAGATATCTCCACTGTACATAATCACGGTCAATAAGAGCCTTGAAGAGATTTGATGTAGCATGTGTGTATTCAGGATACTCACGGATCATATCAAGGATTTCATTCTGACGCTCATTGGTACCGTCAGGCATACCTTCCTTCCTTACCTGGAATCCATTGAGGCAAACCCACTGGAGTCTGTCAGAAATCTTGTCAATTGGGGTAACCTTGATAATAGAAGTATCAGACTCACTGGCAGATGTCTTTCTAATCTTATCTGCACAGATAACAAGGATACCTGCCCTGGTTGCAAGTTGAATGCATTTACCGGTTTCAGGGTCTTTTTCAGCATTACCATTGAAGATGTTCCTTACCTCGACCACCCTTGTGAGTCTTGAATGTCTTTTATCTTCATTATCCATAAATGTATCAGAAAGAAGATAATCTCCGACAACAACATTTGAACCTGCAGCAAGAACAACTTCATTGTCCCTTGGAATATAAGGTTTGTCATTTTTTTGATCACGATATAATCCTTCAGGTGAGATGAATGCAAATTCGGTAACCAAAGGATTGACATCCTTCACAATTTCTGAAACTTGTTTATCCTCACCATCTGAATTAGGGTCATAAACTGGTGATCCTACAGTCAAATATGTAGAACTAGCATAGACATATTCTCCAGTTCCATTACCATTTTCATCTAATCTTTCCCAAGCATATGGATATTCTGTAGGTACATCTGTCCGGTCAGGATTTGCTTCTGGAGTGTTCCTATAAACACTGTAGCCAATCTTCACCTGCTGCTGGTTGTCTTCACTTGAACCATCATATTCAAACTTGTAACCCAAGAAATCAAACTTGAGGTTAGGGATTGTCATCTCATCATTTGGACCGATAACACTGTCACATACACTGTGACCGATGAGGTCAATCTTCTCATCAATGAAATCACCATCTACATTCACATTCTCAAGGAGAGAAATGTTTTCAGTACAAAGGAGACCGATTGTATCAACGTCATCATTGACAAGTTTCTGAATCCAGATATTTCTGCCAAGTTTATCCGTGAAATTAGGAATCAATGAACCGACATACTTTGCACGGAGGTCAACTGAAGGAAGGTTCAAGAACTTCACAAGGTTTGCATCATTGGTACCTCTTATGAATCCCTTCTCATCAAAGAAAGTCTGGTAAACGATATCAGAGTCAAATCTTCTGTAAGGTTCTGGTTCATGTGTGTCAGGGTTGATGTGAATGTTGTATTTTGTAAGAATATCAACATTTCCATTACCATCATCATCAAGGTCGAGTAATGAATATTGTATATCACCATCAAGTGCCGGACCAAAGTCACCACCAACAACATAAACCTCAACAAGGTAATCACTTACATATGATGTACCATTGAGATATTCAGGAACATTACCCTCTCCATAAAATTCATTGAGTGTAAGTTGGAAACCCTTTGATGAATAATCACTTGCTTTCTTAACAAGGATTGAAACAGGTTTCTTACCAACATTGGAGAAGTGAAGAACACCATTTTTCCAGTTAGTCTCATCCGGAACCTCACCACCTACAGTATATGATGAAGTCTGGGCACCATCACCAAGAATCTTCTCGACTGCATCAAGATATGCCTCATCACTTGCAAACCAGAACTTGTCTGAGTTATAAAGTGACTGCAATGGAAGAGTAACTGAAAGTTTGTTTATCTCGCCAGAATTTACGGAGAATGATTTCTCAACAACCTGATCCCTGTCAGGGTCAAGAGTCAAGAGGTTCAAACAAAGAATAGGTCCTGCACTCAAAGCAACCAATGCACTTCTGTGGAAGAATGAACCCTTCTTTTCAAGAGAACGGTCAATGTTTCCATACAGCTTGATGAACTGGGCTGTTGAAGTAACCAACTTTACTGTATTGAATGGACCTGTCTTGCTAAATCCAACAACCAATCTGATGTTAGAAATGGTTGTCATGTCATTTGAAATTTCAGACTTATCTCTTTCAAAACGATAAGTACCAGCTGATTTCAAATTAATCAATTCTGCATCTAAAGCCATAATTGTATACTTTTTATTATATTATATGGTATTTATGAAAAACTGATTTTAAGTTTAAACATTCTCCATTATTGTAATTTCATAAATAATATATGTGAAGGCAGAGTCTTCACTGTATATAAAAAATAAAATAATAATAACAATATGGCACTTAGTCACTTTAAGAATTCACATGCTGCCGTTAACAAATGGGAAGTTGTAAACCCCGCTATGTTCGAGGTCACTATCCTCCCTCCAACCCTTGACGGTCAGCAGGATGACAAGACCACACAGCTCCTTCTTGAACATGTAAGGTCTATCTCCGGACTTGATGGTATCAACCCTCCTATGGGTACGGTAATCCAGAAGTTCAAACAGGCTGAAAGAGTTTACCTTGGTGTTCCTGAACAGACTCACCTTGAGTTGGCAATGACCTTCTCCTTGAACTTAAATGATTCAAATGAGAACTACATCTATACGACTCTCCGTAAATGGTATAACAAATCTTTCAACCCGGCAACAGGACAGTATGGTCTCAAGAAAGAATACTGTGGTTCAATGGTAATCATTGAGTACAACCGTGACGGTTCAATCTGGAGAAAGATTACCTGCTGGAATGTTATCCCTGGTCAGCCTACCGGTATGAATGACAGGAACTATGACAGTGGTAATGAAGCCAATGAGCTCTCAATGACCTTCCAGTGTGATGGTTGGCTCGATGAGACTGTTGGACTCCCAGTCTATGAGTAAAAAACCAAAGGGTGGGACTTTTGTCCCACCTTTTTCTTTTAGATACCATAATAAGTATTTTATATGCCAAAAAAGAAAAAGCAAGATGAAACACAAATACCTGAACTAGTGGTAGATAAGAATCCAATCACTCTCCTACCCCTCAAATGCAGGAATACAAAACAAAAACACTTTTTATCAGAAATAAGGAATCACGACATAACAATTTGCGATGGAATCGCAGGCTCAGGAAAAACATACATAGCACTTTATGAAGGTCTATTAGGGGTTCTTTCAAAAAGGTTTAATAAAGTAATCTTATGTAAATCAGTTATTTCAACACCTAATGAAGATATAGGATACATCCCCGGAACAATAGAAGACAAGATGGAACCTCATATAATGTCCTACAAGGGAAATATGAACAAGATGGTCAACAATGAGGCGAATGTGGAAAGGTTGTTCAAGGAAAAGAAAGTGGAAGTACTTCCGCTGGCATACATCAGGGGTGTGACACTTGACAATTCCTACATCATCATAGATGAGTCACAGAATATAACTATGAATCTGTTCAAGTCAATAATCACAAGAATCGGAGATGACAGCAAGATGGTGTTCCTCGGTGATATAGAACAAGTTGATTTCGACCAGGAGAAGAAAAGAAAACAGTCCGCACTTCAGCACATTGTTGACTTATTCAAAGATGAGGACTACATAGGTTATTGTCACTTCAATGATGATGAAGTAATAAGAAACCCTATAATCCCAAAGGTGATACAGAAATTACGAGACTGGAATGACAAATAACAAAAGAGGAGGTCTTAAAACCTCCTCTTTTTATTTATCCATTCTTATTCTTGAAACCTTTGTCGTGATGACATTCTTCAATCCAACAAGTTCTTTCAACATTGAGATACATCCCTTAAATATACCAAACCAATAACTATCTGTATCATAATATGTCAATACACACATTCTATCAAGAAGTCTCTCTCCACATATTCCCTTTAAGCATGCCGGACCGACAACAGGATCCTGCCAAAAAGCATCACCAAAGATAAGATAAACAGCATCCCTTTGTTTCTTCCTGATTTCCATAATCTCATTTGCAACATCCCTGAAGTTTTCTGTGTTTGGACCAGGTTTTTGAGAGTTGATATAATCCCAAGTCTGTGCAAGTACAACATCCTTGCCATCTTTCTTCAACATTCTACCATTGATTTTTCTTGGCAATACTATCCTCTCACCAAATCCATAAACAACAATATCTGTATAACTCAACTCTTCACAAAGGTCAATAACCCTTCCCAGGAATGTGTATACCAAATCCTGTTCAACTGAACCAGAGAAGTCAACAAAGCAATATATGGTCTGGACAGTACCTTTACTTGGACCCTTGGTTGGAAGTATTGCATCTCTCCATAGGTGATTCTTATGACCAAACTTGATACCATTTCTTGTCTTTGACATATCACCATTGTTGACTGACTTACTCTTAAGGAATAACTTCAACATAGATCTCCACTCATCATCATTGACCTTTGACTTCAATGCATTCTTAACAACAGTCTTTGCCAATGCAGAACCACCCTTTCCTTCACATTTCTTTTCAAGACCATCAACAACCTGTTTCTTGAGTTTTTTGGCCTCTTCCTCGCTCATCTCTCCAAACTTGTTCTCCTGTGTTGCCTTGGACATCTCATCTATATCCTTCTGAGAGACACCTGCTTTTTCCATATCACCCCTCAAGTCCTTGTCAGACACCTCACCAATTCTTTCTCCAGCAAGTTCACCAGAACCATCTCCACCTTCCTTCAATCCATCAACTGCCTGGTCAACACCCTTTGTGTCATTGTTGTCAATGGCATCCTTGAGTTCCTTCAGTCTCTTATCCTTTCTTGTTTCAGGAGCACCATTTCCACTGCTTTTTCCACCAGAACCTTCCCTACTTTCACCTTCTTGACCACCTTGCTGTGAACCACCCTGTTCTCCACCTTGCTGACCACCTTGCTGTGAACCACCCTGTTCTCCACCCTGCTGACCACCCTGTTCTCCATCAAGGTCACCACTATCACTCATCTTATCAAGAGCATCATCAATGGTATCTCTTAATTTATCATCTTCAGACTTGTCGGAATCATCTCCTGAACCGCCACCATCATTATCCAAATCATCAGTATCCAGCTCATCTTTATCAATATCATCGCCAAAACTGTTGTCTCTATAATCAAAGTCATCAAAATCATCATCAGAACCATGCATATCAACATCAATCTCCTTCTCAAGTTTCTCCATCTCTTCATCCTGGTCCCAAACAACCTTATTTGCCTCAAACTCTTTGTCTTCTATCTTACCACTCATCTTACCCTTCATCTTTGGATCAAGGAAATCATCAGGCAAATCAATATCATCCTTACGGGTAAGTTTACCACCAGGACTTCCACCCATTGAAAGATTATAGAAATACTTGGCAAGTTTCTCCCACGCCTTCTGCCTTCCCTGTTCCTCTGTTTCCATTTCAGGATTAACAGGAATTGCCTTGACAATCCTTTCTGCCTTTTCCTTGGCAGTCTCCATTTCTTCTGCCTCATTGACAGAATTCAAAATCTCATCTAATTGTTCAAATATATTCATTTTACTACCAAGTTATTTTCTTATTCTTCACCATCAATTTCACCAGATTCAATGAGTTTTCCAAGTAATTCCATACCATGTTTATCCAACATCATAGGTGAAATAACACCCTTATCATAGAGTTCCTTAAAGAGAGCTTCATCACCACCTTCCTTACGGATTTCCATAAGTCTCTTCATCTCATCAACATAACCATTCTTGAAGTCATCTCCAACCCTCCATTTCTTCTGGGTCTTCAATAATTTACCAATAGTCCTCAACTTCATAGCTGCCGCCTTTATCAATGAACCCTTGGCATCCTCATCAAGACCTGGATCAAAGATTCTCTTCAATGCATTGAACACAGTTTCAAACACATCATCAAGAATATGCTTCATATCATCCTCTGTCTTCTGTAATATGGTCTCATTTTCAATCAACTTCACCAAATCAGGAAGAATTGAATCATACAGTTCATTGAGATGGTCACCAATATTCTTCAGATCTGATTTCTTCATATCTCCAAATTTCTTTTCTGTAAGAATATCAATATCATCAACACATTTATTCAATATATCCCTTGTGTTTTCTGAAACAAGTTGAATGTCATATAATTCAGCAAGATTCTTAAAAACTATCAATAACTTTCTTAATGGATGTGTTTTCTTTAATTTCTCTTTCTTTTCTGCCTCTCTCTTTGCATCCCTCTCTGCTCTCTTCTCCTTTAACTTATCTTTTTCTGTTTCATCAGAGATAACATCTTCAAGAGCATCCTTTGCCTTGTCAAGAAGTTCTTTCTTCTCTTCCTTTGACAATTTACCCTCATTGATTTTCTTCATTGCATCCTTTAATGCCTGCCTTGCCTTCTCGGCATCTTCATGTACTTCATCCGCTGTCTTGTTGAAATCATCTGCAACAGCATCTGAATTTTCTTCAATGTCATCAATCAATTTGTTGATATCATTCAAAGTCTTATCAAGTTCCTCACCAGTCATATTCTCAGGATTCCTCATAAGGTCATCTGTGACATCTTCAAGGTCACTTGCTATGTCTCCATGGTCTGCCAACTTGGTCTTTGCCAAATCCTCAAATACATCCTGGAGCGATTTTTCACCAGTATCCTGTTTACCAAATATCTTGTCAAGTTTCTCCTGGAGTCTCTTTCTTGCAAACCTCTTGTCAGCCTCATCTGATTCTGGATCCATCAATACCTTTGCTGCTTCCTCAATTGCATCAAGAACTTGTTTCTCTACATTATCAAGAGTTTCTCCATTTTTCAACAACCACTCATCATATTCCTTATCACCATACTTATCAAGAATTTCCTCCCAGGTCATACCTGTATATTCTTTCTTATAAAGACCACCCATATTCTTGAAGAAATCAGTAGGAACAATACCATCATCAACCATTGAAGCATTCACTTCATAGTCCATACAAAGATTAGCCTTTGTGTTTGCCCTTTTATATACACTAGGACCAGCAGAAGCAAACATTGTTTTAGGGAATCTCTTGTCAAATCTCAAAAGATGATCAAAGAAAATATGGAACATCTCATGGAAAAGAATACCAAATACATTTTCAGAATCCATCTTACAATTATTATAAATAAATGTCAGATTCATCCAAAGATTATTAAGATTATCAACAGCCATTGTGTTGGTAATTTCACTTGGGAATGTTGGAATATACATCAATTTACATTTTGTAATAAACTGATAAAGATAATTATAATCCCTCTGCATCTTATAAAGTGCATCACTTGCAACCTTTATAATATCAGAAGCATTCATCTTTACATATGTCTTTTTTTCATAATCATAAATATCAACTTCACCAAGTTTCTCTATGATATCTTCATTACTATATAATGATTTATATGTTGATTCTTCATTCAAAGCATTATACCTATTGTACATATAAATTTACTTTAATATATAATATATGGTATTTATGAAAAAAGGAAGAGGTCAACCTCTTCCTTTTTATAATTTCAAATTTCAACAATTAACTAAAATCAGCATCATCAAACTTATATCTTTTATTAGTTGCCTGGAGATACTCCTTCAATGCATATTTGTTATCATTGTTACTCATAACCTTGAAATGCTTAATAATATTCAAGTGCATAAGTTTTACAAAGTTATCTTTTGAACCAGAATATGTTTTATTAAGATTATTAAACATATTCATCAAAAGACTTACATCTGGAAGATCTGTATCATCATACTTAATTGTAACATAATTCTCAATCTGTCTTACTACATCAGCACATTTTGATGATGAAGGAATTTCATAATCAGGGTCTTCCAATACAGCCTTTGCATCAACAGCAATTGAAGAAGCATGACTCTGAAGGAAAGCAACATACCTGACTGCCATATCCTCACCTATGATACCATCTGCCATTCTACGAACCTTTTCACTAGGAATATCAACAATATTTGCATATCCATGATTCTCCTTATAAAGATTGAGTTCATTCATAAGTGCAGACCAGGTACGAGGTGTTGGCCAAGCAGTTTTACCCTTCTGTATATATTCATCTGGTCTGATAGTATGCCAGTTGGTGTATTCCTTATTTTCAGGATCATGGTCAAACTTAAGGAACTCAAGGGTAATCTCATCAAATCCACCTTCTGTTATTGCCCACTTCTTCCACTCATCAAATGAAGGGATGAAGTTATAAGCACCTGACAACATACGGGTACCAACCACAGCACCAGTCTTTTCAAATCCTGACCTTAC
>JAEEGL015085790.1_pt1 | contig 14247 bp, 9 predicted proteins | sample 9134231 | NCBI WGS metagenome assembly JAEEGL01 (sample SAMN16246548, study PRJNA631951) | gut metagenome | biome: gut microbiome; feature: rumen; material: fiber-attached | host: Bos | place: Iran: Karaj | collected 2018-10 | reverse complement strand
GCGCAGTTTGACTCTGCCGAACGAACGATTAAGTATCGTTCGTGAGAGGTAGCACAACGTTCCTGTTTTATTTGAAAATTTAATAGTTTTAATTTAATATATCTATATCGGGATGTAGCGCAGTTTGACTCTGCCGAACGAACGATTAAGTATCGTTCGTGAGAGGTAGCACAACGTTCCTGTTTTATTTGAAAATTTAATAGTTTTAATTTAATATATCTATATCGGGATGTAGCGCAGTTTGGTAGCGCACAACGTTCGGGACGTTGGGGTCGCAGGTTCAAATCCTGTCATCCCGATTTTTTCATGAAAAAAATCGGTTTCCAGGTTGAACCTACGGTTCAGTATGGGTTACTTGAAAATCTGAAACAAAGTTTCGATTTTCTACGTAACCTGCACATACTTCATTTGTACGGCTCATTTTTCGCCTACAACTGAAGCAAAATCATTGTATCCCGATTTTTGATGATGGAAAAGTGGTAAATATTATTACTCCTAGTAATAAGAGAAATCAATATATCTTTCATCACTATTATAACAGTTTGCCTACTTAGGAATTAATTTGAAATGTTGTATGACAGGTAAAAACCTAAGAGATTGAACAATCAGACTAATATTTCATATGATTAACATTCTTCCATTTCAATAATAATTATGCTATAATGCTACTACACTATTAGAGTTTTTGTTGGACAGTTTAATGATAGAACTTAATTCGCCTGAGGTTATTTCTCTGCTTAATGAATATTCATCATGCGAGGATGAAAAGGTAAAAAAGATTTTAAAAAAGAAAATAGCTGCTAGTTGTATTCCTTATGTCAAAAAGATTGCAAGAAGCTTGGCTCGTCGTAATACCGACCCTATCGAAGATTTGATACAAGTGGGTTGTGTAGGGTTACTGAAAGCTATTGACCAATATGATGCAAAGCAAAAATCATCCTTCAGAACTTATGCAACTTATTATATAACAGGTGAAATCAGACATTATTTGCGTGACAAAGTTTCTATGATTAGAGCGCCCAGAGAAGTACAAGAACTTGCATTCCGTATAAATACAATTATATCGGATTTAACAAAAGAATTAGGAAGAACTCCTACTGATTTTGAAATATCAGAAAGACTCTCTATGCCTGTTCAAAAGATTAACGAAATAGTTGAAATAGACAGAAGAAAAGTTCATATTTCTCTTGATAATGCTTCTCCTTTATATGAGTCAGAAAACTTTATGTTGGATAAGATTGTCGATGACAAATATCAAGATTATATTAAAAATAAAGAAGAAAATATTATGTTGTTAGAAGCTATTGAAATGCTTCCTCAAAATTTGCAGGATGTCATCAGAATGAGTTTTTTCCAAGATATGAACCAAAGTGAAATTGCACAAGAAGTGGGTGTATCTCAAATGCAAGTATCAAGGAGAATTAAAAAAGCATTAGATATGCTCGCAAATATTATGGTACAAAATCGTGAATGAATTAACACAATTTTATGATGAATTAGTTACGGCTTATAATTATAATCATTTGTTTTTTTATTTTTGGATATTTATTATAGGTGCGGTTGTTGGCAGTTTTTTAAACGTTGTGGTTTTCAGACTTTTCTCAGGCGAAAGTATTGTTCTGCCTCCTTCTCATTGCAATAATTGTAAAGCAAAAATTAAATGGTATGACAATATTCCTATTTTTTCTTATTTTGTTTTATTACAGGGAAAATGCAGAAACTGTAAAGAAAAGATTTCTATTCAATATCCTATTGTAGAATTTATTTGTGCTGTATTATTTCTGCTTATTTTTATGAAATATGAGCTTTCTTGGCAGACTTTGTTTTTAATGTATTTTGGTGCATCAGCTATTGTTATGTGTGCAACGGATTTTAAAGAGCAAGTTGTTTTCGATGTTGTTTCTATGCCCATTATTCCTATTGGTTTGTTATATAGCTATTTTAATATTGCTCATAATGATGTAATAAATTTAATAATTTTCAATATGCTTGTTCCGGAACAATTTATATCATCGGTTACTGCAATAATTGTCGCATTTTTATTCTTTGAAATAATCAGTTTAATAACAAAATTAACAATAAAACATCGTGCTTTTGGCGAAGGCGATACTATTATTGCAATGGGAATAGGTGCTTGGTTTGGATTGAAGCCATTAATTTTGACGCTTATATTGGCATTTTTTGTTCAAGCTATTTTTGCTTTTCCTATTATGTTATACAAATTTTATAAAAATAATGATAAAGCATCACTTATAAATTTTTGCGGACTTTTAGCTTGTATTGTTGTTCCCATATTGGCAAATTTGTTCGGACTTATGAAAATATGGATTTTGTCTTTGTTTATTTCCGTAATATCTTTGGGTGCAGCAATATTTTTTGTTTTAAGAATTTTAAGAAAATTGCGTGATAGCGAAACAACTCCCACACTGTTTCCATTCGGCCCTGCACTACTTATTGGTGCATTAATAACAGTTGCATTTTACCCGTTTTTTATGGAGTTAGTAAAAGCATATTTTTATCTTGTTTCATAAAAATTTAATTATAATTTTCAATTTTTAATAATTTTCTTTTTATATTTGCTCCGCAAGCAAAACCGCCTATTTTTTTATTTTTTGAAATAACTCTGTGACAAGGAATAATTATTATAATAGGATTTTTGTTACAAGCAGAACCCACAGCTCTTTGTGCATTTTTGTTTCCTGTCTTTTCTGCTGTTTCTGAGTAACTTCTCGTTGTACCGTAAGGAATTTTTTGCAGTTCTTTCCATACATTTTTTTGAAAAACGCTTCCTTTAGGGTTTATTTTTATATCAAAATGCTTTCTCTTTCCTAGAAAATATTCATTAAGTTGAGATTTTATATTTTTTATAAAATCGGTTTCTTTTTCTGTATTTTCAATTTTATTAACCAATTTCAAAGAGATTAGTTCATTATTTTCACAAATGATTTCCAATATTCCAATAGGTGATTTATAATAGCTTTTTTCCATAACAGAATTTTACTATAAATTTTTCAGATATAAATAGAGCATATTTCTTGACACAAAATTACTTAATATCTATAATCAGCTTATTAAGTTGTTTTATATATATTTTTAAGGGAAATAATGGACAAATTAAACAAAATAAGTGAATTTATTAGTAAATATATGGCTTTAATAATTCTTATTACTGCTATTTCTTCGTTATTTTTTTCCGATTATTTTTTATTTATTAAAACTGCTTATATAAATTATATGTTGATGATTATAATGTTTGGAATGGGTTTAACTCTAAAATTAAAAGATTTTATACCGGTATTATCTCATCCGAAAGAAATAATTTTTGGCAGTGTTGTTCAATATATAGCAATGCCTGCAATTGCTTTTGGTTTATGTTATTTATTTAATTTAGATGCAGCTTTAATGGCAGGAGTAGTTCTTGTCGGGACTTGTCCCGGAGGTACTGCAAGTAATGTTATTACATATTTATCAAAAGGGGATTTAGCGCTTTCTGTTTGTATGACGAGCATAAATACATTAATTGCCCCTATTTTTACTCCGCTTATTACATATTTAATTTTGAGAACTAGTGTTGAAACAAATATAACCGTAATGTTTACAGGGATTATAAATGTTATTCTTGTACCAATTATATTTGGTATAATAATAAATAAATTTTTCGGAGATTTTACTCAAAAAATTGTAAAAATATTACCAGCTTTTTCTGTTATTTCAATATGTATTGTAGTTGCATCGGTTGTATCTCATAATGCTGAAAAAATTTTTACAGCAGGATTTATAATACTTGCGGTTGTTATTCTTCATAATATTTTAGGTTACTTATCAGGTTTTTGTATAGCAAGATTACTAAGATTAAATATCTCAAAAACAAAAGCTTTTTCAATAGAAATAGGAATGCAAAATTCAGGACTTGCGGCAAGTCTTGCTAATACAGCATTTCCTTTATTTCCGGAAGCTGCGGTACCGGGAGCAATTTTTTCCGTTTGGCATAACATTTCAGGAGCTATACTTGCATGGATATATAGACATTGGAATTCAAATTCAGATAAAGAGTTTAAGAAATAAACAGTTAATTTATACAATTTATTAACGAATAGATATTATGATTTTCAAAATTATCTTACATAAACATTTTTAATATATTTTTCTAATATAATTTTTATTTCTTCAAATTCTTCTTCTGTATAGGTTTTTTCATCTATTAAAGAATTATTTAATATTTTTGAAGGAATAAATTTTTGAAGGAAGTATTTTTTTGCACCATTTATTAATATTCCTATTTTTTCAAAATCATTAAAATTTAATTGTGATTTCAAAACAGTAGTTCTGAATTCATAATCAATATTAGAATTTTTTATTATATCGATTGAAGTTTGGATTTTTTTTATATCACACATACATTCAATAATTTTATTATATTTATCAAGAGGACCTTTTATATCCATAGCGATATAATCAAGGAGGTTTTCGCTTAACAGGTTTTCTATAACAGAAGGAAAACTTCCGTTTGAATCTAATTTTACTAAAAACCCCAATTCTTTTATTTGCTTAATAAAATCTTTTAATCCGTTTTGCAGGCATGGTTCTCCTCCGGTTATTACTACTCCGTCAAGTTTATTTTGTCTGGTTTTTAAAAATTCAAAGAACATCTCCTCTCTTATTGGAGATGCTCCTTGAATTGAACTTAATTCCGGATTGTGACAATAACCGCAACGAAAATTGCAACCTTGCAAAAATACTATTGCAGATATTTTTCCTTCATAATCAAGCAGAGATGTTTTCTGCAATCCTCCGAGTTTCACACTCACAAGAATTCTCCTCAATTACAAAAGTTTTTCTGTCACCGAATTCCGCTTGTTTACCTTCATTCCATTGTTGAACAGGTCTGATATAACCTACAACTCTTGAATAAACTTCGCAAGCTGTTCCGCATTTCGGACAAGTTTTATGTTCACCTGCCAGATATCCATGATTTGGACATGTTGAGAAAGTAGGTGAAAATGTGAAATATGGTAATCTGTAATTTGAGCAAATTTTGCGAACAAGATTTTTCATAGTTTCGGTACTATAAATTCTTTCTCCTGCGAAGATATGAACAACCGTACCGCCTGTATATTTTGTTTGAAGGTCATCTTGGTGATCAAGTACTTCAAAAATATCTTCCGTATAATTAACAGGTAATTGTGAGGAATTTGTATAATATGGTTTTGCACCTTTTGCATAATAATCTTTATCATTTGAACAGATAATTTGAGGTAAACTGTTTTTATCCATTTTTGCCAAACGATAAGAAGTGCCTTCGGCAGGTGTAGCTTCCAAATTATAGTTGTTACCTGTTTCTTTTTGAAATTCAACTATTCTTGCTCTCATAAAATCCATAATCTCAATAGCAAAGGACTTACCTTCTGCGGATGCTATATCTTCATGTAAGAAATTTAAGCAAGCTTCATTCATTCCGACAAGACCGATTGTTGAGAAATGGTTTTTCCAATAAACTTTATATCTCATTTTTATATCTCTTAAATAGAATTTTGTATAAGGATATAAACCTGCTTCTGTAAAGTTTTCTAATACTTTTCTCTTAATTTCGAGTGATTTTTTAGCAAGTTCCATTTGTTCAGATAATCTTTCAAAGAACTCTGCTTTTGTTTTTGATAAATAAGCAATTCTTGGCAAATTAATCGTAACAACACCAATTGAACCAGTTAAAGGATTTGAACCAAAGAGTCCGCCACCTCTGTATTCAAGTTCTCTGTTATCAATTCTGAGTCTGCAACACATAGAACGTGCATCTTCTGGGTTCATATCGGAATTGATGAAGTTTGAAAAATATGGAATACCATATTTTGCTGACATTTCCCAAAGCCCTTCAATATTAGGATTATCCCAATCAAAATCTTTTGTTATGTTATAAGTCGGAATTGGGAAAGTAAACACTCTGCCTGAGTTATCACCTGCCATCATAACTTCAAAGAAAGCTTTATTAATCATATCCATTTCTTCTTGGAAATCAGAATAAGTTTCTTCTTGAAGTTCTCCGCCAATAATAACATTTTGAGAAGCATAATATGAAGGTACAGTCAAATCCATTGTTATATTAGAAAACGGAGTTTGGAAACCGACTCTTGTAGGTACATTCATATTAAATACAAATTCTTGAAGTGCTTGTTTTACTTGTTTGTAATTCAATTTATCATATCTTACGAAAGGTGCAAGAAGTGTATCAAAATTAGAAAATGCTTGAGCTCCTGCACTTTCTCCCTGCATTGTATACAAGAAGTTTACCATTTGCCCTAAAGCTGTACGGAAATGTTTTGGTGGAGCACTTTCAATTTTACCTGCAACTCCTTTAAACCCTTCCAATAATAAATCTTTCAAATCCCAGCCTACACAATAAACTGAAATTATACCCAAATCATGTATATGCAAATCACCGTTTTGATGAGCATTTTTGATTTCAGGCGGATAAATTTTGTTTAACCAATAATTTTTACTGATATTTGAAGCAATATAATTATTCAAACCTTGAATAGAATAAGCCATGTTTGAATTTTCGCTTACTTGCCAATCAAGTTTTTCCAAATATTCATCCACCATACTGATGTTTGCATTATTTGCAAAATCTCTCATTTTATTGTGTTGATCACGATACAAAATATATGATTTTGCAGTTGCTTTATAATCTGATGATAACAAAACGTTTTCTACCATATCTTGAATTTCTTCAACAGTAGGTGCTTTCAGATTAGATTGTTTTTTGTTTACCAAATCGCAAACCAAATCAACAACCTTGTCGGTGAGTTTTTTTGCCGTATTTTCATCAAATTCTTTTGTAACTTCTGATGCTTTTTTAATAGCATCGGTAATCTTTGCAGAATTAAATTCTACAATCTCCCCATCTCTTTTTAAAACTTTCTCCATCTCTAACTCTCCTAGTCTCGTAGTTAAAATCTCCCCCAACAAGCATTCCGACTCTAACGGTTGCGGACCAGTGTGGGAATTTCACCCATGCTTTCCTTGGTTGGTTTATCCATTATAGCAAAGCATAAAAAGCATGTAAAGAAAAATAATCTTAATAGATGAGATAAAAATTTTTTATTCAATAAAATCGGCATCTTGAAGATTTTTTATTTGTTAAGATTGTTACTGAAAATGTCAAAACTTGTTTGTCTGTTATCATTTTGTAACAAATTAAGAGCTTTTGTAACATCATCAAGCGAAGATTGTTTAGCTGTTCTTAAGTTTTCATTCTTAATTTCTTCATAAATTTCATGACGATAAATAGTTATATCTCTTGGAGCTTCAATGCCTACTCTTATAGAGTCACCTTTTACTTCCAAAATAGTGACTTCTATATTATCATTTATTATTATTTTTTGACCGGGTTTTCTTGTTAATACTAGCATTGTTTTTCTTTTTCTCCAAAAAGCTTATATCTTACCGGAAAATTTGTATCAGACAATATTAATTGTAAAGCCTTTTTGTTATTTATATTAACAACAACCGGCGCCAATAAATTAACTGTTGCATTTTGCGGAGCACCATTCGGTACATTTGTAATATTTAATGAAAGTATGTCGGTAGCTTCTTTTGCTTCCAATAAATCTACTTTATCATCAGGAATAGAAAACTGATATTCTATCCCAAAATATGCCGGAATTGTAACAGGCATAGCGAGCGACAAGTCTTCAATAGCTTGCAGCCATTTAAAAGGTGAATTAGGATCACAATCTATAAGGGCAAAATGTTGAATGTTTTCATAACCAATAATAGGTTCTACAAAATTAAATATATAATTTTCATTAACTTCTATTTTGCCGAATTTTGCTGTTTCTAATATCATAAGAACCCCAAAAAATTATATTATTTCTTACCCAATTTAATCATATTTTGATATGTTTTGCAATTAAATTACAGATAAATAAACCAAATGGAGGATTTTATGAGGTTTTATAAAATAAAAATTTTTACATATTAGAAACATCAGTGAGGTATGAAATTTTGTAAAATAGTTCTACCTCACCTATGGTTCTATGCATTTGAACAAGTTCAAAATGCAGAACAGCTTCCTCTCTTAGTCTACAGGAGAGGAATTTGTGTCCGGACAACTTTATTTTTGAGCAAAAGTAATATTATTACTTGTTATGCTCTTTTTAAAAAATTTTATCTCGGACAGTAGTGCATGTTTATCAGGGGAGGAAAGTAGGTCTTTTATCAATTTTAATTAAACCTGCAAGGTGAGGTAAAACTGCCTAAATTTTATTTGGAACCTAATAAATTGTTAATTAGGTCATTTTATCTTCATTTTCTTTCTTTTTGCCTAGCAATAAAAAGAAAGAAAATGTTGCGAGTGACCGAACAAACAAATTTAATAAGTTCCGATAATATAAATTATGTAATTTTTTACCTGGACATCAATGATATCAAACAGGCTATCCTCTTCTTACATCAATAACTTGACCTGTCAGGTCAGAGACAAGAGTTTTCAAGGATGCTTCGGCGACTTTTTCCGGTTTTAACAAACTTTCCTCAGATTCCTTGCCAAAAGCTTTAAATCTCATAGGAGTCGCTGTTCTTTCCGGATTAATTACATTAATTCTTATATCATCGTCGCTCAATTCTTCCGCTAAAGCCTGCGTTAAATTCACAATACCTGCTTTTGAAGAAGAATAAGTTGAGTATAGTGCACGCCCTCTTGTGTAAGAACTGGATGCATAGAGTTGAATAGCACCTTTTGAAAGTTTTAAATAAGGAATAGACGCTTTTACAACATTGATTGCGCCCATATAGTTTATGTTAATATCATTTTGGATATCTAAAATGCTTCTTTCTTCAAGTTTGCCCATTTTTAATATTCCTGCGGAATTAATTACATAATCAATTCTGTTTGTTTTTTCAAAAACGGATTTTAAAAAGGTTTCTACTTGTTCAAAATTGGTTATATCACAGCCTGTTCTTAAGGAAGCGGCATAAACCTCTGCGCCATACTCTTTTGCAAGATTTGCGCTGCATTCACCAATACCGCTCGTACCGCCAAAAATAACAATTACTTTCCCTTTAAGCTTTTGCAAATTTATATTATTCGGATACAAACGACTTCTTGTCTGAAAGAGTTTGTCAGCCATAAAAATATCACTTGGATAAGTAACTTTTATATTTTCCATATCACCTTCAACAACAAAAACTTCGCCCAGATTGTATTTAACGATAAGTCCGCAATCATCGGTAAAATTGTTATCGTTTTTTGAAAGTTCATGAGCTTTTTTTATTACAGAGAGTTTAAAACATTGCGGGGTTTGTCCTCTTCTCAAATTTGCTCTGTTAGGAATACTTTGTATAATATTATCTTTTACTTCTATAATTGTATCGGCAGAGGGAATAGCGACATCGACAGCGTTATATTTTTCTAAAGCTTTTATGCAATCAATGATTATTTTTTCCGTCAAAAACGGTCTTGCACAATCGTGGATAATAACATTAGCTTCCTTTTCATCGATAGAAGATATTCCTATATAAGAACTCTCTTTTCTTGTTTCTCCGCCATTTAAGAGTTTCGTTACTTTTTTAAAGCTGTTTTTCAACAGAATATTTTCAGTATGGTTTCTGTATTCTGGAGTAATGACGATAATTATTTCATCAATACTTTTAGCTTTTTCAAAAACTTCTATCGTGTGCTCTAAAATAGTTTTTCCGGCAATTTTTACAAACTGCTTCGGCACATCGCCGCCATAGCGGACACCTGTACCGGAAGCCAAAATTATTCCATAATTTTTCATTTATTATTCCTTATTTATGTTTGGATTATAGTTTGTAAAAACTATATTTGTCAAGCATTTTAATCTGTTAATAAACCAGTAAGTGTTTCCAGTGTATCGGTTTCTGAAGTATCTTCTACTTCCAATACACTTATGCTCTTCAAATAAGAACAGAAATCATTGATAGGAACTTCAACCACAGCACCGGCATTCCATGGATTAATTATAAATACTGAGTCTTCAGTAATCTTTTGTACTGAATATGAATGACCGCGTGTTATTTCATAAGCTTCAGCACCAACCAGGTCATCCTCTGCCGGATTATTATTAATATCAACCAGTTGTCCGTATTCATTATATTTTGTTTTACCAAACAAAACACCTATCATTATTTTATTGTTTTCCAAATCATTTTTTAATTTACCTATAATGTATTCAGGTGTTTGGACATCTGTTAAATTGTTTGAACTATTATAATAAGAAAGTCCGTCATTTTGTTTATTTATACCAAAGTACATTTCGTTTGCAGAAAAGTCAATCAAAGTACCAGAATCACCAAATGTTTTGTTAAATATAACAGTTTGTAAATCACCTTGATCAATATAGAATAATGCATCATCAACATCCAAAATTTCATCAATTTCTGTTTCTGACATCTTAGCAAAATCAGCAACGGCAAATGCCTGTTCTAACATTTGTATACCGATAGAACCATTAACATTTTGTGTAGTTATAGGTTCACCATTTTCTGAAAATACTTCTTTTTCAAATGCATAATTATCTTTATCATCATTAACTACATAACTATAACCATAATCATCTACAACATAAGCTATATCCTCAGGAGTTCCTTCACACAATTCAAAAACTTCATTTTGGAGAACATAATACTTTCCGGTTTCATCTTGCATATAAACATTTTCACCGGTACTATCAGTAAATCCTGTTATAACTAAAGGATAACGAACTATCTCATTGGTACTAATATTATAATAATATTCTTCTTGGGTATTTTGGTCGACATGTATTTCATATTCATCACCATTATCATCTAATATTTTATTTACAGCTCCATTAGGATCAGAAGAATCAAGTACATATTTTAAGGAAGTAGTTTTTGGTAAATAAACATAGTATAAGTAACCATCATCACCATATATATATGAATTTACTTGTCCTAAGCCATCTGTTTCATTCAAAATCAATTTTCCGTCTTCTCTTTTAAAAGTAACAGTTTGATTTGGCATACCGGTAAATGTAACAGAAACATTTCCGTTATTATCTTCAGAGAACATTTGTATCAATTTTGAAAATGCGGTCGGATTTTGCATAGTATCAACAAGTAATCCTGTAACCACTGTACAATCACCAAGTGCTCTTTGGCTAATATCATATCTTTGAATAAGCGGGAAAAGTTCCACATAAGTATCAAAACTAATATTGAGTTTTATAAGATCATCATTATCTTTTACATACAAACCGTCTGCTTTTTCAACAAGGTCACCGACATTTATCGGAGTATCATTTTCTTGTTTTATACCATAAACCTGTTTCAGATTTGCTTTTGTATATGTACCGTTTCCTTCTACAATAAGATTTTCCAACGCTTTTTGTTTTTCTATATCATCTAAAAGTTTTTCTGATACTGCAGCATTTGGATTAGATGCCAGTTCTGCTAACAAACTGTCAGATAAGTATGACAAGTCTCCGTCAAATTCTCTGGTATATGGGTCTAATTCGACTTCATCACCTGTTTGTATATCTATTAATGAATCTATTGTTATAGTTGTCTTACCGTTATTAAATGTTAAAGAAATATTTCCGTTAAATGTTCTGTCATCATCACTAACATTAAATTCAGAACCTTCTCTTGTTTCGGAAAGTTTTTCGCCTGTTGTTGCATCATAAGTTTTGGTTATACTTGCATAAGGATATGTATTTGCTATACCGGTTACAGTAATTTTCGTTGGGTCAGTTGTATCATCATAGGTATCACTATCTGCTGAATAGATAATTACATTTTGACCAACTATTCTGAATGTTCTTGGATCATCGACTACATCATCTCCAATTTCAACAGGATAGAACTCACCATTTCTGTATTCTTCTTGTGCGCCGGTAGCATTATTTGTTCTCAGATATTTAATAATTGCAGTAGGATCAATATTATTATCAAATTTTACATTTGTACAAGTATAATTATTTGTTCCGTCTGTTTCCGTGAACTGTCCTACAACAGGAGGTTCATCGTTAGTATATTGGAAATTGCTTCTTGTAAGAGAAGTTGTAACTGTATTACCTTCTTTTATTTCAAATGTTTGACCTGTAATTTGTCCGTTTGCTGTATTAAAGGTCGTTGCTGTTGTATAAGTTTTATCTTCTGAATTTGTTACAACAGTTTTTTTCGTTACATTGCCTGAGGCATTATATTCTGTTGTAATACTATTTCCGGTAAGTGAATTTTCAACAACTCTTTTTGTCAATTTGCCTGCAGTGTATGTTTCTATTGTTTGAGTATTATTTCCGGCTGTAGGAAGTGTTACGAAAGTTCCTTCATAAGGAGTACGTTCACCATCAATGGTATCTGCCTGATAGAATTTGCCATCTTCTAAAATAATATATTTTTCACCGTTATATTTTGTATAAGCTATTGCACTATCTATATTCCATTTAAGTTCATCATCTTGAGCCCATTGTATACTGCTATATCTAATAAATCCTAAAGTACCATCAATTTGTTGTGTAAATCCTGTAATAGTAGTGCCATCTGTTCCTTCTGGCTCAAAATTACTTTGTGTTATTGTTGTTGTTTCATCTTCATTTGTAACGGTAATAGTTCTGGATTGAAGAACTCCATCTGAAAGTACTTCATGAATAGCAGCATTATTTTCGTTATCTTCTATATTACGCTCTGTTATTGTAGGTTCGACAGGTTCTTCTATTTTTACCCATTCAGCATTGCCTGCTGTTTTTTCATAAACATCACCAATTGCATCTGTTCTTTTCCCTGCTTGTATATTTTCTTCTGCTCGTTCATCAACAGTATTTACAAGCGGAGATTTCCAAACAATATCTCTGTATTGATAAATAGTTTCAACAGGTTCACCATTAACAGTTCCGCTAAATACTTCATCAAAGCCTTTAATAGTTGTGTCTGTTTGACTGTTGTAAATGAACTCTGTTCTGCTGAGTGTAGAAGTATCATCACTTATTATTTCTGAATCTATTCTTTCTAGGTTGTCATAAGTAAGTTGTGTTGTTTTGTCACCTTCTTCAATATATTTAGAAACAATCTTTCCGTTTTCATACATTGCATCAGAAGAGTAAACAACATTATCACCTTCTTTTCTTTCAACGGTTACTTGAGTCAAAGCACCTTCTTCATAGAAGGATGTTGTTGTCGTATTTGTATCGGTATCTGTTTCTGTTTTTGTGTATGAACTCATATCATCAAGAACAGATAATTTATCAAAACTATCATCGGTCAACGGATTAGTCCAAACAATGTCGGAATAAGTAATGCCGTTTTCTGTAAAGCTGATAACATTAGCACCATCATACTCAAAGTCGGTTCTGTTTATTGTATTAGTAATGAATGGTGGCATACTTCCCATATTATGAATTATAGTTTGACTTGTTATTTTTGTTCCGTCTGCACCATAATTAGTAGTTATAGAACGACCTTCACCATCCATTGTTGCTTCACTTTGTCTTTGTGTACGAATATTATTTACATAAGTTTCTGTTGTTTGATACATAGATGTTACATTTTCACCAACATGTTTTGTATAATATGTTGTGTTTGCAAGATTCCAGAATTTTTCTTCACCATCTTGCCATGCTATGCTTCTATATGTATATTTTGTATCATCGCCGACTTTTTGATCAAATCCGGTAATAGTAGTACCATTTGTATCATAAACAAAGTTGCTTTGAACGATAGTTGTTGTTGTAGTATCGGCATTAGTGATGACAATTGTTTTTGTTTGGAGATTTCCTTCACCATCTCTATGAATAGTAATCGTTGCATTACCGTCTGGTATAATCTCATCCTCACTTACCGGAGGTTGTTCTCCGCCTTCTACTGTCCAACTACCACCGGATACTTTTGTTTCACGAATATTATTTGTTGAGTTTAGCCTTTCTCCGGCATCAATGTATTGAGTATCCCATTGATTTGGAGCATTATCTACCCAAGACAAATTGCTGTAAGTATAATCACCTTGAGTAAATCCGGTTACATCCCCGCCGCTCTTAGTAACATTTGTTTGTTCTATTGTAGTTACAAAATTACCATTTACATCATATTTATCAATTGATCTATTAAGTTTAGTATTAATTATTGATTCGTTAATGATATCTGTAAGTTTTCCGTTAGCATAAGTCGAAACAGAAGTTGTATTCTCTCCTGTTTGTTTTGTTACTGTTCCTGTATACGGAGACGGATTTGTTTCTCCTTCTTCTAATTGCATTGCTGTATGATTTGTTACAT
>JAEEGL013703599.1_pt1 | contig 14247 bp, 10 predicted proteins | sample 9134231 | NCBI WGS metagenome assembly JAEEGL01 (sample SAMN16246548, study PRJNA631951) | gut metagenome | biome: gut microbiome; feature: rumen; material: fiber-attached | host: Bos | place: Iran: Karaj | collected 2018-10 | reverse complement strand
TGCTTGACGCGCGGGTTCGACGGTGACGTGATTTCCAGCATGGCGTCCCTTTCTGTCTAGCTGCTTCACCTGCGCAAGCACCCGGGCCGCGACGGAGCCTGAGCGCTTGAGTATCTTCGCGCCGCGCGTGATCTTGCAGAGCGAGATGCCGAGCTTCGCCGCCACCTTTCGCTGCGAGACGCCCTGCTCCAGCAGCTCCAGAAGCTCCCACCGCAGCACGAGGTCGTGCAGCTCGGTCGGCGTAAGCAGCTCGGAGAGGAACGTCTCCAGCTCGCGCGGGTCCGTGACGAGGGCCGCAGCCTCCGCAAATCGCACGAGCGCTTCGTTCACGGCGCGATCCCCTGCTTGCCGGTCGAGATCAGCTTCTGGACGTCCTCGTCCTCCTTCACCTTCCGGCGGCGTTCGACGAGCGCCGTGTAGTCCGCGCGGTTCTCGATCAGGTCGGCGCACAGGTTGGCGTTGAGGAAGACGTATCCCCGGTTCCTCATGCGGCCGTAGAGGTCGGCGCCGTTGGCGGCGTCGCGCATCGCCTCGGGCAGAACGTCCAGCAGACCGCGCCCCAGCCGCTGCGGCACGTCCACCCGGGCGTAGTTCTTGCCGAAGAAGCAGGTCTCGCCGTTCAGGAGCCGCCTGTTGATGTCCGTGCGATAGTCGTTGATTCGCTTGAGCATCTGCTTCGCGCGCGCGTTGAGTTCAAACGAACCGTCGCCGCTCGCCGCCGGCTCGGGCGTGGCCTGCTTGGCGGGGGCGCCGCCGTCGTCGAACAGGTCGTCGATCGCCGTGGCCTTCTTCGCCGGCGCAGCCGGGGCAGCGGCCGCGGCCGGCGCAGCGCCCGGCTGCGTGGAAAGGAACTGCTTCCACGAAACGATCTGGTCCGTCACCTGGACGTTGTTGACGAAGATCGCCGTGCCGTAGCGCGCCACCGTGTAGGGCGGCGCCAGGTAGTGTCCGTTGACGAACACGAAGCCTTTGCGCACCGGACGGCCGCGCGAGCCCTTCAGCGCGGTCCGCGCCGCGTCCGGCACCTTCTCGAAAGTCGGCGGCGCCGCGTCGGCCAGAATGCCGGCCGCCAGAGCCGCAAGCAATATGTAGGTCTTTTTCTTCATTGTCAGGTCCTCTCGTTGCAGGTTCGTCCGCTACGGGAAAAAACGCGCCATAAGTATAGGAAAAACGCCCCTTCCCGTCAAGCGCGCGCCGCCTTCAGCCGTGTTCGGTCAGCGACAGGGAAGCCTGCGGCGCTAAACACGGAGATTGGGAGGTGGCACGGAGACACAGAGATCATTTTGGAGTTTTGCTTCGCGAAACATATTGCCAACGTCTCGCGAGAGTCGAGAATCTGCTGCTGTCCGGCGCAAGGCAAAACCTCCAAATCAAACTCCGCGTCTCCGTGAAATCTCTGAGCTCCGTGTTGCCGTCGGCAGACATGTGCCGCGTGAGACGGCCCCCAACCGCTGACCGATTACCTTCAGCCAATAGGATGCTGGCTTGTCGAGGCCGAGGCCAAGCATGTAGTTGTAGAGCGCAAGCTTGAGGCCCCTGCCGAGGCGGTCCCAATCGGGCGCGCCCGGTTCCGCGTACGCGATCTCGTTGCGCGCGAAGGTGCGGCCGGCGCGGCGACCCTTGCCGTCCGCCAGCTCGATCCCGAACTTCGCCGGCTCGCGCGCGATGGGCGAATGGACCGTAAGCGCGAACCGGTGGAAGAACGCGGACCGGACCGTCCCCTCGCGGAAGCGGTCGCGCACGTAGCGCAGCGCCGATTCCGCCTCGGCCGCGGTCTGCGTGGGGAACCCGTACATGAGATAGGCGTGCACGAGGATCCCCGCCTCCGCGAAGCTCGCGAGCGCCCGCCGCGCCGACGCGAGCGTGATGCCCTTGTTCATCAGCTTGAGCAGACGGTCGTTCGCGCACTCCAGTCCGCCCGTCACCGCCACGCAGCCCGCCTTCGCCATCAGCTGCGCGAGCGCGGGCGTGTAGGACGCGTCGAACCGCACGTTCCCCCACCAGCGGCACGCGAAGCGCCGCCGCAGGATCTCCTCCGCAACGCCCCGCGCGAGCGCGGGCGGAATCGCCTCGTCCGTGAAGTGGAATCCCGTTTCGCCCGTCTCGGCGGCAAGCCGCTGCATCGCGTCCACGATCTCGGCCGGACGCGGCATCGCGAAGCACTTGATGTAGTCGAGCGTCACGTCGCAGAACGCGCACTTGTGCCAGTAGCAGCCGCGCGCCAGCTGGAGCTTCAGCCAGCGCCCGTTGCTCCAGAGGCGCTGCATCGGGTTCGCCGTCTCCGCGAGGTCGATGTACTGCGCGAGGTCCAGCCCCTCGTAGGACGGCGCCACGAACGGCGGCGGCTCGGCGGACGGCAGGCCCAGAAGCCGCGACCACGGCGCGTAGCCCTCGTCGTACATCACCACGTCGAAGAACCGCCGCACGCGCGGGTCGTCCATCGCGCGCAGCTCCGTGTTCACGTAGCCGCCCCCCAGGACAAGCGTCGCCTCCGGCAGCAGGCGGCGGACCGTCCGCGCGATGCGGAACGCGCCCACGAGCGTGCCGGGGAACGGGCACGTCACGCCCACGAACAGCCCCTTCCGCCGACGCCCGAACGCGGCGCGCAGCGCCTCTTCCGTCCGCGCCTCCAAGAGACGGTCCACCGCGCCGCGCCGCCGCAGGCGCCTCAGGACGGCGCCGAAGTCCGGCACGGACACCCCCAGCCGCTCGGCGTAGCGCGAGAAGCCGAAATCGGGATCGACCTCGTCGCGGATCGCCGCCGCCAGGTCGTCAAGGTAGAGCGAGCACCGGAGCAACGCGCGTTCGCGCGGGTCGGGATCGTAGGGCGTGTTGTCCAGCTCGGCGAAAGACGGCCCCTCGGGCAGGTAGCCCGGCTCGGCAAGCGTCTCCGCGTCGTCGGGATCATGTCCTTGCAGGAAGGCGATCACCTCGTCCGTGAGCGGCTGCTCGCCGCACGCGCGCAGCATGTCCAGCGCCACTTCGATGGAAAGGTCGCGCTGCGCCGCCGCCACGCCGTGCCGCCGCAGCCAGCCCGTCAGCTGCGCCGTCGCCGGGTAGGGGGTATTCAGCTGCACGAACGGGGGCGTCAGCAGCAGGACGCGCGCACCCGTTCCGGGCTTCTGACAGGAAACGCCCACGTTCGCCCGCTAGACGCCAAAGATGTAGCAGATGACGGCCAGAAGGCCGTCCGTCACGGCGATCGCCACGATGCCGCCCACCACGGCGTTCGTCGCCGCCACGCCCACGCCGTCCGCCGTGTTGCGCGTGCGCATGCCCGCACTGCAGCCGATCAGCCCCACGAGCAGGCCGAACAGCGCGGCCTTCCCGAGGCCGAACGTGATCATGAAGAGCGTGGAGGTCGCCTTCACGTGACTCCAGAAGACGACCGTCGGCACGTCCATGAGCCGCAGCACAATCGCGCCGCCCACGAGTCCCGCGAGCTCAGCGAAGATCGTGAGCACCGGCATCGCGAGCATCGCCGCGAGCACGCGCGGCAGCACGAGGAACTGCACGGGCGGCAAACCGAAGGTGGTGAGCGCGTCCAGCTCCTCGTCCACCTTCATCGTCCCGATCTCGGCTGCGAACGCGCTCCCGCTCCGGCCCGCGAGGATGATGGCCGTCACGAGCGGCCCCAGCTCGCGGAAGAGGCCGATGGCGATCAGGTCCGCCACGTACACCTCCACGCCGAACATCTTGAGCGAGGCGGCGGACTCGAAGGCGAGGATGAGCCCCAGCAGGAAGCCGATGAGCGTGGTGATCGGCAGCCCGTCCACGCCCGCGCGCTCGAAGGCGAGCGCCGAGTCGCGGAACCTGAACCGGCCGGGATGCCGCAGCATGCCCAGCGTCCAGACGGCGGTCTCGCCCAGGAACGCGGCGCTCTCGCGGAATGTCCGCCACCCCTCGCACACGTACCGTCCGATGGCGGCGAAGAGGGAGAGCCGCCGGTGCGACACATCAAGATCAATCGCTTCGCCAGAATAGGCCGCGAAGTCGTAGCGCGCGCGGATGGGCTCGAGCACGTTGTTCGGGTCGATGGCCTTCACCGTGACCGCACGCGCGGCGGCATGGCGGTCGAGCGCCACGAAGAACGCCTCGAACGCCGCGCTCCCGTCCGTCAAGGCGGAAACGTCCAGCAAGATCTCGTCCCCCCTCCGCATGCGGTCCACGCGCCGCAGGTCACCCCACGTGCGCGCGATCTCGTCCGCCCCGGCGGATCTGACGACGATTGGCCTCATTTCTTGCCGGTATAGGTTGGCACAAGGGACTTCAAGGCCACAAGGTACGCTTCAGCGTCCTCGGTACGGCCATCCTTCACGGCCTGGCGGATGAGGGCTTCGAGGCGCGTCACGATTACCTTCTCGCCCGAGGTCCGGTGCTCGTCAAGCGCCTTGTCCGCCGCCGCGGTCACTTCCGCCAGGTGCTTCTCGGCGGGCGTAGGCGGCTTCGTGGGCGCGGCCGGCACGCCTTCCCGCAGGATGCGGCGGCGGACGGCCTCCTCCTCCGCGTATTTCGCGTCCTTCTTCGCCAGCTCCGCCAGCTCCGCCTCGCGCGCCGCCTCGTTCTGTTCCATCAGCTGAAGAAGCGTCTTGTTCGGACGCGTCTCCTCCTCGCGCCGACGCAGCTCCTCCTGAAGCTGCTGGATCTCCACGAGCTTGTTCGCGTAGTCCGCCTTCTGGAGTGCGAGCACGTTGCTCGTCGCAAGCGTCTTCTGGAGGTCCAGCTCGACCATGTGCGCGGCCGTGCGCGCGGTCTCAAGCTCCGCCTGCTTCGCGGCGTTCGTCGCCGCCGCGTGCTCGGCCAGTGCCATGGCCTCCGCCTTCTTCGCCTCCGCCGTCTTGCGCTCATCCTCCGCCTTGCGGGCCTGCGCGGCGGCGGTCTCGCGCTCCGCCTCGGCCTTCTTCGCCTCGCTGGCCTTCGCCTGGGTCAACGCCCTCGCCTCGGTCTCGGCGGCCCGCCGCTCGTCGGCCGCGGCAGCCTCCCTCGACTTCGCGGCGGCAGCGTCCGCCTCCGACTTCTTCTTGTCGGCTTCCGACTTCTTCTTGTCCGCCTCTGCCTTCTTCTGCTCGGCCTCGGCCTTCTTTTTCTCGGCCTCGGCCTTGCGCGCCGCCAGCTCAAGCTTCTGGTTGGCCTGCTCGCCGGACCGCAAGTAGATGTACCCGAAGACGCCGCCACCCACGATCAGGCACACAAGTATGATTGCGATGGATTTCATGATTCTCCTTCCGGGGCCATGACGTAAAGGTCTCTCGTCGGCAGATGTCTCACTTGTCCTTCTTGGACGCCTCTGCCGGCTTCGGTGTTTCTTCCGGCTTCGATGCTTCTGGCTTCGGCGCTTCCGGCTTCGATGCTTCTGTCTTTGGCACTTCCGGCTTCGATGCTTCTGTCTTTGGCGCTTCCGGCTTCGCATCCGGCACGAGCAGATCGTTCAGCGCGGGAGGAACGCTCTTCTGCGCGTCCGCACGGGGAGCCGCCGTCTCGGCGGCGGTCGGCTTGGGAGGGACGCTCTCCTGCGCGGTCGTTTGGGGAGCCGCCTTCTCGGCGGCGGTCGCCTTGGGAGGGACGCGCTCCTGCGCCTCCGCATCCTTCTTCAGCGCCTCGGCGTCCTTCTTCAGCGTCTCGCCGGGCGGCAGGGGCTTGCCCTTCTCCTGCTGCTCCTTGATGAACTTGTTGTACTCGTTGTCGCGAACTGCCGCCGCGTCGGCCTCCTTCACCGCCTTCTCGGCCTTCTCCATGTCCTTCTTCTTCAACTCTTCCACAAACTCCTTCAGATTTTCCTGCTCCTCGACCTGTTTTTCGAACGCCTCCTTCTGCTCCTTCTCCAGTGCGTCCTTATGAACTTCAAGCCACGTCTTACGCTCCTCCTCGCTCATCTTCTCGAGCTTCCTTGCGCGATCCATCTTCGCCTTCTCGATGGCGAGTTTCGTCTTGCGCTCCTCGTCCTGCTTCGCCCACTCCTCGTTGAATCGACGCAACTGCTCCTTGCGTGAAACGGGATCCGCCAGCGGCGACGCGCTCCAACCGTGGTCGTCCCACGGACGCGGGTCGCTGAGCGCTTTCTTGCGGCGAAACGCCTCCAGCTGCGCAGCCTCATTATCGTCAAGAACATACGGCGTCATGAACACAAGCAGTTCCTTCCGGGTCTCGGACTGCTCGACCTTCCCAAACAGCCACTTGCCAATCCACGGGATGTCCTTCAGGATGGGAATGCCCGTTTCGCTCTCTTGCGTCAATGTCTCCGTAAGTCCCCCCAGCACAACGGTCTGCATGTTTTCAAGACGAATATCAGCGGACATCTTACGTTCGACAGCCGTGTCGATGTGCTCTGACGAAGCCGCTCCGCTGCTGCTGCTTACCAGCACATCCTGCCCGTTACCGAGCTGCGAATACTCTTCCTCGATTGACAGCATGACAGTCCCGTTGGGATTGATCTTCGGCGTAATTTTGATCTTGATGCCGATGTCCTTGTCCGAATAGTTGTAGCTTGTCGTAGGGTTGTAACCTGATGAGACTACCGACGAACCGCTGTAGAACTTGCGCGACTCCGTCGCCTCGATCGTCGCTTCCTTGTTGTCCACGGTCATGACGATCGGCGATGCAATGTATTTAGCATGCGAATCGGACTTTGACGCCTCGATGATCGCCGCCAGGTTAAGCTTGTCAGACTTCAGGAAATAGTTGACGCCACTGCCGATGGGATTGGCACCAAGCGCCGCCTCGACGGCATTCGTCCCGACAGATGTAAACAAACTCTGCAATGACGCCTTGTCCTTGCCGCCGCCACCGCCGAGCATGTAATGCCCATGATTATAGAATCCATCGCGCATCATCACTGTCTCCATAACGGGCTTTGACGTATATGTCACACCTGCTATAGACGGACTTGTTGCAGCCCGCGTCACCGAACCGTCAGAACCAACCCAATCAAAAAGCGCCTGTCCGCTAGCATCGGTCGCTTGTCTGGTATGACGTTCACGTCCTCTCTGCACCCAATCGATGCCGGTCTTAAGATCATCGCCAAGCGAGATTTCCACGATCACCGTCTCGATCAGCACCTGGCTCAGCTTCACGTCCATGTTCTCGATCACGTCCTTGATGGCGCGCATGTCGGCCTTGCGGGCCATGACGACGATGCCGTTGATGCGCTTGTCGGAGAGGACCTTCACGTTGTCGCGGTTCAGCTCGCCGAGGCGCGAGGCGTTGGCGTTCTGGAATGTAGGATTGTTGGAGGCGCCCACGCGGCGCTGCGCCGCCGCCGGCTGCTGCGTCGTGCCGCGCGTCAGGTTGCTGTTCGCCGCACCTCCCCTCTGCGTGTTGGCGTTCTGGTTGTTTTTCGACTGCGAGGACGAGCCGCCGGAGGCGCCGATGAGGTCGTTCAGCATGGAGGCGACGTCCTCGGAGTCGGCGAACTTGAGGCGGATCACGTCGATCTGGACCTCGGGCGTCGTCTCCACGTCGAGCGTCGTGATCACCTTGTCGAAGAAGTCCATGTTCGCCTTGTTCGTGATGACGATGAGCTTGTTCGAGCGCTCGTCCGCAAGGATGAGAACCTTGCCGCGGATCATGCCGCGGTCGGCGTCCGACACCGCCGCCACGAGGTTGGCGTTCGGCGTGGGCGCGGGCGGCTCCGGCTTCTGGATGCCCGGACGGTTGTTCAGGTTGAGCAGGCGGCCCGGCGTGGACGCGGGCGCCGCGGTCCGGCCGAAGCCGAGGCTGCCGGACGTCTTCGTGCCGGCCTTCTCCGCGCTCCCCGTCTCCTTCTGCGACTCCGTCACGATCGTCTCGAGCGCCGTCTTGATGTCGGCCGCCATCGCGTACTCGATCTGGCGCACGAACACGTCCTCCGTCACGGGCACCGCCACGTCGAGCTCCTTGATGATGGCGAGCATGCGGTTGATGTTCTCCTGCGTGTCGGTGACGAGGATCGTGTTCGACCGCTCGAACACCTGGAAGAGCCCGTTCGGGTCCTTGAACCCCTCGAGCGCCTTCACCGCGTCCTCGGCCGAGATGTTCGTCAGATGGATCATCTGGCTGACCACGCGGCCGTGCTCGCGCAGGGGCTTGTCCGGCATGTTCAGAAGGAGCGGGTTACCTTGCGTGCGCAACGTCTTGTACTGGAGGGCCTGGAGAAACTTGTCCTTGAACGGCGCGTCCTCGAACCCTTCGAGCACGACGCCGTTCTTCCGGAGGGCCACCTCGATCGCGCCAAGGTATTCCTCCTTCGTGAGCGTCTGCCCTTCCAGCGACTTGAGCGTGATCGTGACCTTCGGCAGGTCGGGCGCGGGAATGATCGTCTTGCCGCACTGCTCGGCGTAGGCGTCCAGCACCAGCTCGAGCGGCGCCTGGTTGAAGACGAGCGCGGGGATGCCGTTCGTGCCCTTGGGCGCGTTCTTGATCGCATCCTTGGCCTCGTCGGCGGACGGCTCCTGCTGCTGGGCGGCCTGTTGCGCGCGTCCCGGCATGGTGCGTCCCGGCATGGAGCGTCCCGGCATGGCGCGCCCCGGCATGGCGCGTCCCGGTCTGTTCAGCAACGATGACCGCCGGCCCGGAGCCGCGCCATTACCCTGGACCTCTCCCTGACCCAAGGAACCCAACGCAAGCGCCATCACGCACGCCGTTGTCAGAAATCTCTTCATTTGCTATTACCTTTCTCTTCTTCGTCGTCGCCATTATCGCGCAGGTACGCGCAACAGATCGTCATCTTCCCCTTCAGGTAGCCCGTGTTCTTCCCCAGGTTGGAAATCGTGATCGACCGCACGTCGAACATCGCGTGGTCGGCCGTCTCGAGGTCGTACATGAACTTCACGAGGCTCTCCAGCGACGCGGTCCACTCGATGTCGATGTCGAGCTTGTTCAGAACGCCCTCCTGCTCCTCCTTGCCGTAGTTCTGGCGCGTGATGGACACGTTGCGCGCCTTGGTCAGCTCGCCGAGGCGCTCCATCCATTTCGCGTTCGCGAGCTCGTTTTCGGCCAGGACGGGTATCTTCTCCTCTTCCTCGAGGTACGCCTCCTCCAGCGACGGGCGCCGCGCGATCAGTTTCCGCTCCTTCTGGCAGGTCTTCACGGCCTTGTCGTAGGCGTCGGCGGACTTCTTCCACTCGAGGCGGAACTTCGCGAACCACATGATGGCGGCCACGCCGTACAGGATCAGCACGACGACCGACAGCAGGACGGCACGGTCTCTCAACGACAGCTTGCCCATCAGCGTCCCCCCTTCTTGTTCTTGGAGCTGGAGCGGCGGGGAGCCGCGTCCTCCTCGTCCGGCTCCTTCAGCTTGGCAAGTATCTTGAACTGGTTCTTGGTCATGCCGCCAGGCATCTCCACATCTCCAGGAAAGAGCTTCTCTCCATCCGCGTCCTCCAGCTCGTGCAGGGCCCGCTGGTAGGCGAGCGCGTTCTGGGAGTCCGCCACCACCTGCAGCGACACCGAGTCGTCGCGCGTGTAGCGGAACTCGCGCAGGCGCACGTCGTCGGTGTCAGAGTCGCTCGGCATCGCGTCCGAGATACGCTTGAGCAACATGAGCGCGCCGTGCTCGCGGTCGCTGTAGCCCTTCACCATGTTGAGTTTCGTCTGGATGCTCTTCGCCTCCGAGTAGGCCGTCTGCTGCCGCTTCGACGCCGCCTCCTGCCGCGCCGTCATCTGTCCGTACACGAACGGCACGCCGAAGAACACGCCCATGACGACCAGCCAGGCGCCCATCGCGACCGACACGCCCACCGTCAGCTTCTTCTTGAAGCGCGCCTCGCGCAGCGCCGCCGTCCATGCCGCCGGCGTCACGTCGCACGTCGCCCCCTCCACTGCACGCTGCGCCACGCCCTCGGCCGACTCGAACTCGTCGCCCGCAAGCGTTGCCATGCGGACGGGACCGAACATCGCCAGCTTCGCGAGCAACGTCTCGTCAAGAGCCGTCTCGGAGAAGACGACCACGTCGTCGATCGCCCGCGCGCCGCCGAACGCCTCGCCCTGCAGCAGCGAGAGCGTCACGTCGCGTGCCAGCTCGTCCGGCGTACGCGCCTCGCCGCCCATCCCCCGCAGGAACACGGGCGCGCCGTCGTCCAGCACGAGCGCGTCCCAGCCGCCGTCGAGGTTCATCAGCACGAGACGGCGCGTCGCGCCCTCCTTCTCGCAGATCTGCGGCCAGAACGCCCGCAGCCGGCCGAGCGCCGAGATGTCCGTCTTCGTCACGCACACCCTCGCCGCGGTCAGCGCCGCCGTGATGTCCTCGGCCGCCGCCTCGGGCAGGGCCGCCACGAGGGCCACGATCTCCGTGTCCGTCTCCGCCACCGTCTCCACGCCCGCCACCAGGGGCTCGTCGGGGAACGGGGAAATCTTCTGAAGCGCGTCCTGCGCCGTCTCCTCCAGGTCCTCGCGCTCGTCCAGCGGCACGCGGATGACCTTCACCAGGAGGCGGGAGAGCGGCAGGGAAAGGATCACCTCGCGCGTCTTGAATGCCGCGGACGCGTCATGGAACGCCTGCGCTAGCAGGTCGACCGCATCCGCCGCCGGTTCGGCAGTGGAGGCTTCTCCCGTCTCGGGATCGGGAGGAACGCCCGCCGGCACGTTCGCGTCGTCCCCGGAAGGAGACTCCTCCGGCATGTCCGCGCCCGTCGCGTCAAGCGACCACGCCTCGGCCGCCTGGCGCGAATACGTTCCGCCGGACTCCACGAGCCTCACGCCGCGCAGGATCTTCCCCTCAAGGGATAGGACTGTCACTTCTTTTGCCATTCGGTTTATTATCTCATTTTATGAGCCGACATGCAAGACGCACGATTCTAATAAATTGTATGCACCAAATCGCGACTCGTGACAACCGCCCTTGCGCGCAATCCCGAAATGGTCTATACTTTCGGCCATGGAACACTTAGAGCTAAAGGATCTCGCATGGCCGGCTTGAACGAAACGCCGTCGGGCGACCGCGTGCGCCTCGCCTTCTTCGGGCGGCGCAACGCCGGCAAGAGCTCGCTCATCAACGCCCTCGCCGGACAGGAGGTCGCCATCGTGAGCGACGTCCCCGGCACCACCACCGACCCCGTCTCCAAGGCGATGGAGATCCTCCCCCTCGGCCCTTGCCTGCTCACTGACACCGCCGGCCTCGACGACGAGGGCGCGCTCGGCGCGGAGCGCGTCCGCCGCGCCCGCGAGGTCCTCGCCGCCACCGACATCGCCATTGTCGTCACCGCCGACGCGCTCGGCCCCCTCGAGAACGACCTGATCGCGGACTGCGACCGCCGCCGCATCCCCCACCTCGTCTACACGCGCGGCGACGATGTCGACGCCTTCCGCCGCCAGATCGCCGCCCTCGCCCCCTCCGACCCGCCCCGCCCGCTCGTCTCGGACCTCGTCTCCCCCGGCGACTGCGTCGTCTGCGTCTGCCCCATCGACTCAGCCGCCCCCAAGGGCCGACTCATCCTCCCCCAGCAGCAGGTGGTCCGCGAGCTCCTCGACGGCGGCGCGTCCGCCTTCGTCTGCCGCGAGACCGAGCTCGCCGCCACCCTTTCGAAGCTCGCCGCCCCGCCCCGCTTCGTCATCACGGACTCCCAGGCCTTCGGCGCCGTGAGCAGGATCGTCCCCGCCGATGTCCCCCTCACTTCCTTTTCCATCGTATTCGCGCGCGCGAAGGGCGACCTCGCCACCTACTGCGCCGGCGCGGCGGCGATGAAGGACCTGAAGGACGGCGACACCGTCCTCGTGAGCGAAGGCTGCACGCACCACCGCCAGTGCACGGACATCGGCACCGTCAAGCTGCCGAAGTGGATCCAGGCCCACGCCGGCAGGAAGCTGAACTTCGCCTGGACCTCGGGCAACGCCTTCCCCGACGACCTCTCCCCCTACGCGCTCGTCGTCCACTGCGGCGGCTGCATGCTCACGCGCCGCGTCGTCCAGAACCGCCTCGCCCGCTGCCGCGCCGCCGGCGTCCCCGTCACCAACTACGGCATCTGCATAGCGGCCTGCCACGGGATACGGGTGGCGCCGGAGACGTGCATGGTTAAAAGGTTAAAGGGTTAAAAGATTAAAAAGTTAAAGCCGTGAAAGTCGAAAGTCGAAAAGTCGTCCCGGTTGTCGGTCGTCGAGCGTCGAATGTCGCCACAATTCCACCACGCTATTTGCTTTGGCTGAACTGGCCGGTGGGCGCGTTCCAGCTCAACGCCCGCTCCCTCGCCGTGTTCAAGGAATGCGTCACCGCCGCCAAGCTGGCGGTCCCCCAGGAGAGCCGCCGTCACGGCGGCGATGTCATCACCGTCGTGCGCAGCGAGCGCGCCTTCCTCAAGGCCCTCCCTTCCGCCACCCACGCCATCGTGTGGGAGTTCAAGAAGGAATGGTTCCCGCGCGCGAAGCGCCTGCGCATCCTCGCCACGCCCGCCGCCGGGCGCGAGCTGCTGCCCACCGACGCCGAGATGCCCCCGGGCATCGTGCGCGTCAACGGCGCGTTCCACGGCACGATCATGTCCGAGACCGTCGTCGCCTGCCTCTTCGCCCACGCGCGCGGACTCTACCGCGCCTACGACTGGCAGCGCGCAGGCGTCCTCTGGCCGCGCGCCGAGCTGAGCCCCTTCTGCTCGCTCGTCGCCGGCACGAAGGCCGTCATTCTCGGCTACGGCAAGGTCGGCCACGCCATCGGCGCCAAGCTGGAGGCGCTCGGCGTCGCCGTCACCGGCATCCGCCGCGCCAACTTCGCCGACCTCAAGCCCTCCCTCCGGACGGCCGACTGGCTGATCATGGCGCTCCCGTCGGACACGGGCACGGACAACCTCGTGGACGCGTCCGTCCTCCGCGCAATGAAGCGCTCCGCCGTCCTCGTCAACGTCGGGCGCGGCAACGCCGTGGACGAAGACGCGCTCGCCAAGGCCCTCCGCGCGCGGCGCATTGCCGCCGCGTACCTCGATGTCTTCAAGCACGAGCCCCTCACCGCAGCCTCGCCCCTCGCGGCCGACATCCCCGGCCTCGTGCGCATTCCGCACGGCTCCGCGTTCGCGCCCGAGTACCTGCCGCTCTTCTTCCGCGAACTCCTGAAAGGAGGATGGCTCGCATGAACGCCGTCTACAACGTCGCGTCCGTCGAGGAGACCTGGGCCGTGGCCCGCCAGTTCGCCGCCGAGCTGAAGCCGGGCGACGTGGTGTGCCTCGAAGGCGACCTCGGCGCGGGCAAGACGACCTTCACGCAAGGCCTCGCCGCCGCTCTCGGCGCGAAGCGCGCTGTCACCAGCCCCACATTCTGCCTCGTCGTGGAACATCCCACCGAAAAGTTCCTGCTCGTGCATATGGACCTCTACCGGCTCCACGACGCGGACGACGTGCTGACCATCGGCTGGGAGGACTACCTCGCCCGCAACGCCGTCCTCTTCGTGGAATGGCCCGACCGCGCGGGCGACCTCATCCCCGCCGCCGCCCGCCATGTCGTCTTCACGCTCGGCGACGCCCCCGAGGCCCGCACGATTGCCTTCCGCTAGCGGAACAGCAGCACCGTACCGGTGGCGGTCGCCTGAAGCGTGCCCATGCCCGTCACGAACTCCGGGTGCGTGGACGCGTCAATCGTGCCGATGTAGATGACGCCGTCGTACGTCACGGGGCCGCACTTCGCCGTGCCCGTGTAGTCGAGTAGCAGCTGTGCGCCCTTCGCGACCTCGAACTTGAGGTTACGCGGGAGCGACGGCGCAGCGTCGATCGTATCGAGACAGCGCACGAGCGACACGCTGTCGATGTGCGCGTCGATATCGGCCTTCGAACCGCCTGCCGCCTCTTTCTCGATCCGATCAGGACGGCACAGCCCCTCAAGGGCGAGCCGCCACGTGCCGGCCGTCGGGATGTTCGCCAGATAGGTGATCTCCATCCAGTTCCGCGAGAAGAGCGTAGGCGTGACCGCGAGGACGTTCGTCGTGGTGCCCTGCGCCAACGACACGCGCACGGGGTTATTCCCGTAGCCGGGGTCATCCGCGCGGGCGCGCACGTGCATCGTGAAGCGGTACAGTCCCGCCTGCGGAACGGTCAAGTCCTGGCGGACGGCCCCCAGATTCTGGAGACGTAGACGCCACGTACCCTCGAAGACGGAATACCCCCAGTGTTGCGGCCGGTCGGTGTGGGAGACGGGTCCGCCCACCCAGTACGTCGTGGAGGTCGGAGCGGACAACTTGTAGCCCGACCAGTTGCTGTTGCCTTCGAATCCGGGATTGGCGATGAGATTTCCGTTGTCCATCGTCGACTCCTTCACGAGCTCGAGGTCGTCGAGCATGCCGACCGCGTTTCCTGCGGC
>JAEEGL010985433.1_pt1 | contig 14247 bp, 2 predicted proteins | sample 9134231 | NCBI WGS metagenome assembly JAEEGL01 (sample SAMN16246548, study PRJNA631951) | gut metagenome | biome: gut microbiome; feature: rumen; material: fiber-attached | host: Bos | place: Iran: Karaj | collected 2018-10 | reverse complement strand
CTTTACAATAATTTTGGAAATCTTTCATTACATCAATTCCATTTGATTCATTAATATGATTAATTAAATCACTTTCATTTTTAATTTTAAAAGTTGGAAATTTTTTATATATAAAACAAATTAATTGTCCTAAATTTATTATATCATTTTTACTAAATTTATATATTGATTCTTGTGCTATTAATTGTTTATTTTTTACAAAATAATTAATTAATTTTTCACATTCTGTTTTTGAAATATTTGTGTTTTTTAAATAATATTTTGATATATTTGAACAAAATAAAAATATATCATCTGAATATGATTTTTGAAATAATTTTTCAAAGAAATTATTCATAAGTAAATTTAAAGTTTTTTTTGATGTATTATTTGAATCAAATAATTCTTCTAATTTCTTATTTAAAACCTTTTCATCGGTTATTGAAAAACTATTTTTTGAATCTATTGAAAAAAAAGAATGAGTATTTTCTTGTGGAGTTTTTACTTCCATAAAATTATATTTTTATGATATTTATTTATTAAATTTTGTTTATTTCTATTTAAAAGATTATTTTTTTATCTATATAATTATAAATTTTAATTATTTATTTATTTATTTCACTCAGTAAATATTTTTATTTAATTGAAAATTATTAAAAATAAGAAAAGATATATATATATTAAATGAAAAATAATTATAATTTAGAAAAATTATATTTATTAGAATTTAATACAAAATTGTATTTATAATATAAAAATAAAACTAATAATCTTCATAAAAACAAATGTCTGATTTAAAATCATCTTTTCGAAAAACAATCATCATTTAGAAGAAAAAATAAAAATATTTTTATGAAAAATATTATGATGAAGAATAAGATGAACACTAAGTAAATTAAGAAACAAAAAAATTTAATTAAATTGAAGTTAATAATTATGAAAATGAAAAATATAATAAACATTTATAAAAATACAAAAATATTTATGTATAATAACTATTGTATATGTTATATATATTTTCAAATTAATATTATAACATTAAAATTAATTTAACTTTTAAATAAAAATTTAAACAAAAAATGAATATGCAAATTTAATATAAATTTATTTAATAAATAATATATGGAATCCCCATTTTCTCTATTACTAGAAAAAATACTCAATTCTATTTTTCAAGATTATATAAAAAAAGATGGATTACTTTTAGACTCTTTTAATATTTTAGATTCAAACTTAAAATTAAAAAATATAGAATTAAAACCACAAAATAAAGAAATAAACGGTATTACAATAGAATTATTAAATGGTATAATTTATGAAGTTAGTATTGAAGGCTCATTACTACAAAATAATATAAATATTGAATTATCAAATATTTCAACTTGTTTTTATATTCCAACAATAGAAAATTATTTATATTCTTATCCAAAATCTCGTGTTTTAAAATATGATCCTTCTGTCAAATATAGTTTTAAAAACAATAATATTAATAGCTTTTTCAAATTAATTTCATCATCTTCTTTTATAAAATTAAAAATATCTAATTTATCAATAAATATTTTTATTAATATTGAACAAGTATTAGTAAATTTATGGATAAATATAGATAATATTTTATGGAAAACTGATTATAAAGAAAATGAGGAATCATGTTCTACTAATTTTGATATTAAAGGAATAAGTTTATCACTTAATTTTACTGAAATTTCTTTATTAGAACCAATTAAAAATATTATTAATAGAAAAGGAAATATTGAAAATGAAACTCAAATAATTAAAAAAATGAATTTGAATTTAAAAATAATTGCAAATAAATATAGATTTGAAAGAATAGAAAATATGAATTTAATTCATTCTGAATCATATGAAAATTTTAAAGAATTTAATCAAAATAATAAACTTTTAATAAATATTAATAGTGCTTATTTTAATATATCAAATATATTAATATTAAATACCCTTATATTATTAAAAAAAATAGAATTAAAAAAGCAATCAAAACTTGAATTATTAAAAAGTGGAAGAGCAAAATTAAATAGAATAAAAAACAAATATATAAACAAAAATATAATAAGGAATAAAGGATATAAATTTAAAAATTCTTCAAATGTAACAACTCAAACTTATATAAAAATATTTAAATATTTAACATATATTTCTTTGATAATGAAGCAAAAGAAAATAATTGATTTTGATTTAAATTTTTATACATGTGAAAAATTAATAACAGAATATAGATTTAATAGATTAAAAGATGAATATTTTATTTTAGATTATTTAATAGAACAAAATGTTTCAAATTATGTTAATTCTCCTCCAATTTCAGGTTCATCATCAGTTTTTTTAAATATGGATAATTTTAAAGAATTAAAATTACCTACTCAAAATAAAACTTTAAAAGCTTTTATGTTATTTATTTTAGAAAAATTTATTGTTTGTAAAAAATGTTTAGATAATTATTCTTCATATGATGATTTTTATTTTTTTCAAATTAATTTTGATAATATAACATTAGATTTATCAAGAAAAATCCAAGTTGAAAATTTCGATAATGATTATAATGAAAGTTTTGATGAAGATAATGATGAAATATATGTTAATAATATTGAAAAGGCTATAAGATGTGTTAGAGACAATATATATAGAGAAAATTATAAAGTTAATATTAGTGAAGATAATGATAGTGATTGTTTACTTTCTACTAATATTTTATTGCAGTTAAAATTACAAAATTTTAATATATCTATTTATACAAATATGAAAGAACATTTTCTTTTTCAATTTTATTTATTATCTTTAAAAGTTTATAATTATTCTTACATTGATATTAGTAAAGATATTATTGAAAAAGTTGAAAAAATTGATTTTAATCATGAACACGAAAAAAAAAAAATAAAATATAAAGATTTTTCTGACAATGACTCTTTTTCAAGTATAAGTAAAATTTTAAGTTTTGATAAAAAATTAGATGAATCAAATTCAAGGATAAATAAAAAACATAATCAATTTTATGTTTTACCTTTATTAAAAATAGAATATGAATCAAAAATATCTTTATATATAATAAATAAGAAAATGACAAAATTAAAAATTAAAATAGAAAATATAATTTTTATCGCAGAATGTTTTGTTTATTATTTTACATATATTTTTTTTACTAATATTAATAGAGTTTTAAGTACATATAATAGTCCTTTATTTTTTCCTCCTGAAAAAAAAGTCGATAAAGAAAAAGAAGAAAATGAAAATGATGACAAAAATATATTACCTTTTGAATCTCTTTCTTTAAACATTAATCAAATAATAATTAATTTATCAACAACTAATCATACAGAAATCTCTTTAAGTAGAGAAACAATATTATTTCAATTAAATAAATTAAATTTTTATTTAGATAATTCATTAATTGGATTTGGAATAGAAGAAATTTTATTGGGATGTATTCAAAATAATACATTTTATGATTTTTACTTTGATAAAAATAATTTAGTTTTTCAAACTACAATTTTTAATTTATTTGATATAAATCAGGAAATAAGTTTTGATACTTTTAAAAATAATAAAACTAAAATTCCTTTAAATTCAATAATAATAGAAATTACTAAAAAAGATATTGATAATTTATATATATTTTATGCTTCTTTTGATTCTCTTTCAAAATTAATGACAAAATTTGAAAATAACGATAATAAAGTAATTATTGAAAATTCTTTATATAAAGCTCCAACAATAAATAGTGCTTTTACAACAAGAAATCATAGAATAAGATTAAATAGTTATCAATTTGATGATACTAATTTTCTATTTAAAAATTTGTTGGTCACAAAAGATAAAGATAAAAAATTTTGTTTATTTGTTATAGATAAAATAATTGTTTATATTAGATTAGATAAATATTCAAAATATGAACAAAATAATCCTGAGAAAATGGAATTTAAACATATAATTATAATAATGAATAGAATAAATTTTGCAGCAATGGAATCAAAAAATGATATTTCTATTTTTTTTTCTTTTGATTCAATTCATATTTTTCATAAAAATCAATTTTTATTTAAATTTTTAGAATCTAAAACTTCAACAGGAAAAAAAAGAAATTCTCAAAGTACTTATAATAAACAATACGAAATTTTTAGTGATGAACCTGAAAATAATAAAAATGAAATTAAAAAATATATTAGAACTTTTACACATGATGAAGAAAGTGATTTTTTTTTAAATTGTTCTATTTTTTTTACTAAAAATAAAATTGATTCTAGATTATATATATTTATGCCTATTATATCAGCACATTTTGATTATATTTTATATAGAAGTTTACTTAATTTTTTAAATTTTGAAAAAAATAAATTAATAAATAATTTTAATGAATTTATTTTAGATGAATTAGCTAAAATTATGGAATTATACAGAAAAAGATATAATGTAACTGAAAATGGAATAATAGAAAATAATGAAAAAGATAAAAATGTTATTTCTGTTTATGCTTATTTTAATTGCTTTGAAATTAGTTTTATTGAAAAAAGAAAAATTTTTGTTAAATTTATTTTTGATAATATTGCATTTTCACTAAAAAAAGATTTTATTTTATTTGATTCAGTAATTAGAAGTATAATAGATGAAAGAGAAATAAGTCAAAAAAAGAAAATTATTCTTCAAAAAAAACCAGGAGCACAAAAATTAAAATTTTCAATTAAAATAAATATAAAAGATGAAAATATAACTTTAGAATTTGAAAAAGCAAGATTTTTATTTTTAATGAGAATAATAAATGATATGACTGAATATTTTTGGAGAATAATATTTAAAGACATAAATGAAAAAACAGATTATGATAATTTATATAAGTTAAATATTAATGAAAGAATGGAAATAGCATATAAAAAAGAAAGAGAAGACAAACAGAAAAATACAGTTAATCAAAAAAAACATATAACAAAAAAAGTAAATTCTTATCATAGAGGAAGTATTTTTCTTCATGATAAAAGAAGAAATTCAAAAATAAATAATATAAATTCTTTAAATACTAATACTCATTTTAATGGAAATAATAATAATTCTTCTTTTGAAAGTCATCATTCTAAATTTGAAAGAAATTCAAAAAGACATTATACTAATATTGAAACAAGTTATGTTTCAGATTTATTAAAACATAAAGAAAAAAAGATATTCTCTTATAATATTATTTTTAAAGATTCTGAAATTGCTTTATGTATGAATAGTTTAAAAGATGAAGAATTAATTGCAACTTTTTCAGAATTTGAATTAAATTCAAAAAAAAATGATGATCAAAAAAGATTTTGTATGGAATATTTTAATACTTTTAAAAAAGTTAATTTTGTAAATGAAGAAGAAAAAACATTTGATTTAGAGAAAATTGATTATTTTATAAATTTTAAAGATTTAAAAATTAAAAAAGCAGTTGATAGAAATATTACAAATAATGTAATAAAATATGTTGATGTGGTTAATTTTAATATAAAAAAGGAAAATAATCAAAGTAAAAATCCACATCCACAAATGCAATTTTTTCAAAATAATGAAAATAGTCCAATAGGTTCAATGACCATTTTATTAGATACTAAAATTTATGAAGAAATTTTATCAACAATGAAAATGGTAATAATAATTCCATCAATGAGAATGAAATTATTTATTGATGTTTATGAAGAAATAATGAGATTAATGTTTGAAAATTTTGGAGAAGCAAATACAATATTTTCTGAATATACAAATAGATATTATAAATATTTTAATAAAATTGATTATTCAAAATATAATAATTTTGCTGTTAAAAAATATTTAATTGGAGTTGATATGATTTTATTAAATGAAGAATGGAATTTAAGTTTATATAATTATCCTGCAAAATGTTCTTTTCATAGAATTGATAGAAAAACTCCTAAACAACATAATTATGAAAGTTATTGTGATTTTGGGAAGAATTATCCTAATTTAGAATTAGAAAAATTATGCGATTTTAAACTTAGTAATTTCTATTTATTAATGAGATTTTTTAAAATTGAAAAATATTTCTATGTTTCTATTAATAATATGAAAATTGAATTAAATAAAAATATGCTTTCTTTTAGTCAATATCCTAGTGTTAAATTATTATGGATTAAAACTGAATTATTAAAAAAAAATTGTTTTACTTTTGATTTAACTTTAGGAAAAGATGTACCAACAAAATATGATGTTAAATTTTATTGTTTGAATTTTTTATTATTTCCTTTACCAATTCTTTCAATATGGAGATTTTTTACTAAATATTTTTATTATTATTCAAATAAAAAAATAAAAAACATTCTTCATGACATTTATTTAAAAAGTATTAAAAATACAATAATAACATTAAAGGATTGTGCTTTATTTATAAAATCTCTCTTTGCAGATCCATCACAACAACAACAACAAATAAATCCAATATTTAATGATTTACAATTAAATTTTGATTTAATTTTAAAAATGAATCAAACTGGAAATACTGTAACAAGTCCTTTTACTTTTTTTATTCAATATATATTTGATATTAAAAGTGGATTTTTAAATGGAAAAGAAGATCAAAATCAATTTTTAGATAAAGTTAAAATTATTATTGAAATGTTTAGTAAAGGTAAACAAAAATTTAAAGAAAACGATAGAATTTGTTATTATTTTATTAAATATGGTAATGAAAAAAATGAAATGAAAGATTATTTAACTTTAGATAATCCAAATAAAAATTTGAAAATGACAAATTACGTTAATGTTAAAAAAGATAATCCACAAGATTATAGAAATTTTATTTCAAAATATAAATTTAAAGAAGAAGATGAAATTGGAGTTTATAATTATGAATCTGATGATGAAGATTCTAATAAAACTTTTAATAATAGTGAAGAAAAAAAAACAAATATTATTTATTCTGAATTTAATACAGAAAATGATAATTTAAAAAAAAATACAAATAGTTCAAATGATGATGAAATAAAATTAAATATACAATCAAAGGACGATATTTCAATATATAAAAATTTAAAAAATAATGAAAATAATGTTTTATATTTAAGTTTAAATTTATTACAAATATATTATATTATTGATATTTTATCAAAAATTTCAAAAAATTATTCTGATAATTCAAAATATATTCTTCATACTTTAAATATTAAAACTGAATTTGATGAAATTATTTATAAAACAGCATATGGAATTTATATTAGTGAAATAGATATTAGATTATGTGATAGTCAATTTAATGCTCAATTATTTCAAATTTTAATTAATAAATTTATGTTTATTCAAAGTAATCATCCTAATAATCAAATTTTAAATGAAGGTTTACAAAAATTATTATTAAAATATTCTGATAATTCAAGTGGATTAAAAATAAATATGGATGATGATGAAATAAGATCAAAGAAAAAAAAGAAAAAAAAAAAAAAGTAAAAATGAATTAAATGATAATGAACAAAATAATGAAGAATATGAATTTTCAAGTGAATTATTAATGAAATTTTTATTAAGAATAAATTATCATAATTCTAATCAATTAAATAATAAAAATTCAAAATCAGATTATCAGAAATTTCCAACTGGTCAAATTTTATATAATAATAATCCAAAATCAAATTCAAAAACTTATTCAGAAGAAGATTTTGAATCTGAAAAAAATATAGAATTTAATTTTCCAAAAAATAATATTAGATTAACAAATGAAAAATCTTTTTGGGAACCTGTACTTGAACCAATGCCAGGTAAATTTACTTATTTAACGACAAAAAAAAATATATTTATAAAATTTGAAATTTTATCTTTAAAACCTACTTATAATGGATTTAGAAGAATATGTAGACAAAATTATTTTCATTCTTTAAATATTAATTTAAATGAAAGATTAATGGAAAATATTAACTCTTTATTAAAAGATAATTCAAGAATAAATGAAATTATGGAAAATAAAGAATTAAATAATAATAATAAAAAAACTTTAACAATTTTAAATTTAACTGAATATTTTATGATAATAAAAGAAAATCCAAATTTTAAAATTTATGAAGATGAAGATGATTTTAAAGAAGATCTTTATTCAAATTCAGAAAGTGAAAATGAAATAAATACTCAAAAGAAAAAAAAAATATTTCAATTTTCTCCAGAAAGAATATTAGAATTAAAAACTTCATATTTTCATAATGAAGAACCAGAAATATTAAAAAAAAAATTTGAATTTATATATAAACCATCAAAAAAAATACATGATAAAGATGAAATAGAAATTTCATTTACAGAAAATTTAGAAAATGAAATAAAAAATTCAGGAAGAAGTAATTCACAATATTATTATCAAAGAAAATATACAGAATATTATCAAAATTCAAAAAGTGTTAATTGGACTGTTTATAATATTGAAAGACCAAGTAAATTTTTTTATATTCAAAAATTATCAAAAGAAAAAATAGAAATGAATAAAAATGAAGAAAAAGAAGAATTAAAAAAAATATTTGATAATAAAACTTCAATTTTATTAAAAGGAGAACATTTTTTAGTTTGTGAAATTGAAATTGATTCAAAAAATTCAAGAAAATTAGTAACATTTAGAAGTAATGAAGGAATTAAAAATGAATTAGATTTTCCAGTAAGAATAAAATTTGTTTTAAAAGATAAAGCAAAAAAATCAGATATTAAAATAATGTTATATCCAGGTAAATATTATTATATTCCTCCTTCAGATTTAGAAAATATAAAAGAAATTTTAATAAAACCTTTTATGCATGGAAATAATTTAATTAAATTTGGTAATGGTATATATCCTTATTGTGATTTATTTTTTCATCAACAACTTTATGAAGATAATAAAATTTATATTGCTCATTGTCCTATTAAAGAAATAAAAGCTTATACTCAACATGCAGAAAAAATTCCAATTCATGATGAAATTATTTTTGCTATAGTTAAAAAATATCAAAGTTTAGAAAATGAATTTTTATCTGAACAAATTAAAGAAAAAATAGATTTTATTAAAGCATATCAAAAATATAATTATGAACAAGGAATAAATAAAAATGGAGAAGAATTTGATATTTCAAAAATTGTAAGTGATGTTACTTATATTTTAACTCCTATTATGAAATTTTATAATAATTTGCCTAGAAGTTTAACTATAACTAAGCAAATTCCTTTTGATTATTATTCTAAAGAACCTAATGAAAAAACTTTTTCTGAAGATATGAAAAATACTTTTGATGTTGAAAATTATATTAAAGAACAAAATGAACAATTATTAATTGAAACTATGAAAAAAGAAAAAGAAATTGTTTGTATTCAAGAACAATATGTTTCAAATAATGATTGTAATTATGAAAATTATAAAATTAATAGAAGAAAAAACAATAATTTGAAAGATTATTCTTATAATTTAGAAACAAAAATTAATTCTGGAGATTATATGAGTATTTATGAACCTTTTATTCTAAGTGAAAAAGGAGAAACTTATTTACATTATATTGTAAGTGTTATTGGGAATCAAATTAATGAATTTGATGAAGAAGAACTTATTTTAAATGAAAAAAATGATAAGAAAGATTTATGTGAAAATAAAAATATTATTTTTGATTTAAAACCTTTTTTCTTTAATTCAATTATTAAAAGCTTTAAAAAATTAAATGATAATTTTATGTTTTTTCCAAGAATTATGAAAAATTCTTCTCAAAGTGTTCCTTCTAAAAGAGGAAATTATTTTGTTTATTCAATTGAAGTAAATGAAAATAATGTTTTAAATTCTTATTTTTATTGTCCTTTTTTATTTTTAAATTGTTCAGATATGAATTTACAAATAAAATATAAAGATTATGTAAAAACACTTTATTGTAAAAGAAAAAAATTTCCTCCTCATTTAGAACATTTAAATTCAAGTAATATAAATAATAATTTAATTAATTCAAATTCATCAAATAAAATAAAAAATAAGAATAATGAAGAAGACTTTGAAAAAATTGATATTAATAGAGTTGTAATGTTTAATCCTTCAAAAAATAATCATTTTTCTTTTGAAATAGGAAATGTTTCTTTACCTATTTATGAAGAAGATTCATATAATAATAATAATTTTAAATATGTAAAAAAAATAAACTTAAAATCTCAATGGAAAAAAATTCAAATTTTAGATATTTCTAAATTAGGAGGAGTAACAGTAGATTTAACAGGAAGAAAATCTATTATAAAAAAAATATTTAAAAATGATGTTTCTAGAATTAATGACGAAGATGATACTGAAAATAAATTTTATAATAATGATATTGATGATGAAATAAAAAATCATTCAAGTAATATTATGGTTGCATCAAGTAATAAAAATTTTAATAAAGGAAATAATTTATCAAATTCACAAAGAAATAAACAATTATTGCATTTAAAAAAAGAAAATAAGAATTTAAAAATGGAACAAAATGAAGAATTAGAACAAAAATTAACTTTTTCACTTCAAATTAAATTATTACCAAAATCAAATTTAATTTTCATAACTGCATCTATTTATATTTTAAATCAAACTCAAAAAGATATTTACATTTATTATTTACCAATTCAAAAAAATGCTCCTATTAAATCATATATGTTAAAAGCAATGTCAAATTCAAAATTTAATTATAAAGTGGATTATTATTCTTATGTTCAATTAAGTTATGAAGATAAATATGTTAATAATGATAGAATAAATTTTAGTGGTTTAATTGATTTTTCTCAAGATGAATTAAAAAATAAAGAATTTAATATTCAATTAGGAGAAAAGAAAAAAGAACCTTTATTAGTTGCTAAAATAGTAGAAATAAATGGGTTTAAATTTGTATTATTAAATCAAAAAGAAAATGTAAATCAATATCCATATTTAATTATTAATAAATTAAATAATAAACCAGTTGAATTTAAGCAAAAGGAAAATTTAAATGATAAAAATAATGAAATATTAAATATTTATAAGAAATTAGATAAAGATTATGGGATTGAAAAAAAGATAATATCTCATCGATTAAAAGAATATATAGAATCAAAAGGAAATAATATAAAAGTAAATTCAAATATGAATGTTACAATGAATAATAAACCAAAAGATTTATCATCATATAATACAAATCAAAATTCAATTCCTTCAAATATGTTTTATACTTGGGAAGAACCATTATTATATGATCAAGAAAAAAATACAAATATATTAGAAATAAAAGTTTTTGGAGCAAAATTTGAAATTGATCCACAAGAAATTCAAAAAGATGTAACTTTTGATCAAAGAATAATTTCAGACGATAAAAAATCATATTTAGAAAATATTATTGATGATTGTGTTTCAAAAGGTAAAATTAGAATTGTTGATAAAAAAAATGAATATCAATATGAATTATATAAACATGCTTTAATTCTTAAAAGTACAAAAGAAAATGAAGAACCTTTAATTTTTGAATTTCATAATCATCAATTAATATGTGAGAGAAAATATAATGGAAATTTTTCAATGAAATTAGGATTAAAAGAATATGAAATGTTATGCGTTTCAATGGATGAAACTAATAATTTAGTTGATCAAATGAGTTTATATTTTAAAAAAGCAAGAGATTTTGCTTCTAATTTTGTAATTAAAAAACATGTTAAAAATAAATGTATTTATGTTGAATTATTAGAAGAAAAAGAAGAAAATAATAATAAAGATGAAAAAATACAAAATATAAGAACTCATATGTTTTTTAATAGTGAAAATATTTGTGTTAGTTTTATTATGAAACATCGAGAATTTATGTATATTTGGTTAAAACATGTTTATTTATATTTACAGAAAACTTATGGAGGAGATAATACTGTAATTTATAGACAAATTATTTTTAAAATTAAAGAATATCAAATTGATAATTATGCAAAAAGATTATATTATCCTATTGTTTTTTCACCTTTAAGTGATAAAAGATTTAGTAGTGATAAATATTATAGTAATTTTACTGTTGTTTTAAATAATTTTCAAATGAATGCTGATTTATATCAAGTTGATTTAATTTATTTTTCATTAATGCCTATTGATATTAAATTTGAAAATAAATTTTTAGAAAATTTAAATTCTTTTATTATTAAAGTAAGAACTGCTTTTGATAATAAGAAAATAAATTCTTCAAAAAATTTAAAAGATTATGTTCATGAAATTGACAATTTAAAATTTATTGAATATCAAACATTATTAAAGCCAGAAAGTAGAATTCATGTGAAATTATTTTGTATAGATGAAATAAAAACTTATTTTAGTTTAAAATTCGATAATATAGATTTATTTTTGGAAACATCTTCTTTTCTATTTTTAAAGCCATTAATAGAAGAATTAGGATTAAGAATATTAAATTTAGAATCAGCAATATTTTCATTTCCAAATTATATAAAAGTAAATGTATATCAATCAACAAATGCTTTTACAAATCAAGTTTTATCATTTTTATTTCAACAATTTGTTGGAGAATTAATAAAAGCTTTAGGAGGAATTCATAGTATATCATCATTTCAATTATGGGAAAATTTAAATAATACATTTTTATCATCAATGAAAAAAAGAGAAAATTCATTAGAACAATATAAATCTAAAAAAAGTTTTAAAGAAATTTATCGTTCAGGATATGAAAATGCTTCAACTGTAATTGGAGGATTTTTTATATTAACTTATAAAATGATGGCAACTATTGGAAGAATTTTTGCAATGATGACTTTTGATGAACAATATAAAAAAAGAAGAACTTATTTAATGAATAAAACTGTTAAAAGTTTAAGTAATGGAATAATACTTTCATGTCAATTATTATTCTGTGCTATTTTTTATATATTAGTCCAATTTTATTATGTTCCTAAAAGTTTTATTAAAAAATTTCATTTTTTAATTGCTATATTTATTTCTGTTATTATAATTGGAATTGGAATTTTATGGAAACCAGTTTGTGGAGTTTTTGATTTATTTTCAAAAATTTTTGAAACTTTAGGAGTTTCAATAATAGATATTTTAGCAGAGAGAATAAAAATTTATGCTAGGTTTCCTAGAGATATTAAAGATAATAATTTAAGAGATTATAATAGTATTGAAGCTTTAGCTTCTTTTGCTAAAAAATGTATTGATAAAGCTCATTCAAAAGCTAAAACTGAAGATGTTAAATTAGCTATTCCTGGGACTTATAATAATCATAATGTCATTGTCTTATTTTGGTTAGATAGAATATTAGTTGTTAGATATATTGGTGAATTAAAATTCAAAGAAGAGTTTATTTTACATTTTAGTTCTTATGATTTATATTTTGATAATAATAATAATAAAAATATTAAAGATAATTATGATTGGATTTCTTTTCATAAAAATGAAATTGATAAAAATGTCACTGAAAGAAGTATTGAAATTATGATAAAGAAAAGAAGATGTTTTTCTTTTGTTGGAAAAGGATTAATAATTAAATTATATGGATTTCAAAAAACCAGTTATTTAGCTAAAAATTATGATCAGTTAATTAATGAAATTATAAAAAATAAAAAAGAAGTTAAAGAACGGTTTTCCAAGTAAAAAAATTTTAATTAATTGATTTTTTGTAAATATTTATAAAATATAATGTTATAAATATTACATATTTTTATATTATAACAAATTGAAAATTTTTTAATTATGTAAAATTATTATTTTCTATACAGTTTAAAATAAAAAAATAAAATTTCATAATTTTACTGTAGTTTCTGCTTAAAGTAAAATGGGTATTTTTAATAATTTTATTAATTTGTTTTGATTCTTATAAAAATATAAATATATTTTAAAAAGAATAGTATTTGTCTGTTTTTTTATTAAATGATAATTGGTTTATAATTTTGAAAGAAATCATTAAATAAATTATAATAAAATTGAAAAGATTGAAATAAAAAAATTTTTGAAAAAGCAAAATTAAATATCCAAAAGTTTGAATTTTTTTCTATTATTTAACAAATTTATTTAGATAAAAATAATTTTTGTTCCGCTTTTCTTCTTCTAACTAATCCTTCTAATACTTTATTCTTAGCTTTAACATAAAGTAACATTTTTTCAGAAATTTCTTTTTTAGTTCTTTTACCATTAGCAGTAAGTTCATCAATACTTCCTAAATTATAAGCGAAACTAACCATAGCATCAAATTCATTTTGAGTCCAATGATATTTATTATTATATTTATTAACTTTAGGACAATATTTTTTATTAACTGATTTTCTTAACCATGTTTCAGCTTGTTGTTTACTAATTTTTAATCCAGCTTTAAT
>JAEEGL010456072.1_pt1 | contig 14247 bp, 8 predicted proteins | sample 9134231 | NCBI WGS metagenome assembly JAEEGL01 (sample SAMN16246548, study PRJNA631951) | gut metagenome | biome: gut microbiome; feature: rumen; material: fiber-attached | host: Bos | place: Iran: Karaj | collected 2018-10 | reverse complement strand
TTCTTCGAGGGGCGTGTGAGCGAGTGGAAGGAAGAACTCATTGTTTCCCCCACGGATTGCGGCATGGCGGATGCCGCACGGCGCGAAAAGACTCTGCGCGAGTCGGCGGAAGAATTCTTCAACCGCCGCAAATTTCACTCCGAATGCCGTCAGGGGGGAGGCGGGAACAAGCACCGCGGCAAGGAGCGAGACGAGTGAAAAGAGGAGGATGAATTCCGCCGGGAGACAGATGCGGCCGCTGCGCTCCTGTGCGGAGACCGGGGAATTGCCGGACAGCTCAGAAAGGAAAAAACGCGCTGTCGGCGCATTGCCCAAACTTTCGGCGAGCATGAAAAGGTCGGACGGCGGATTGGCATCTTCCGAATCGAACTCGTCTAAGAAGGCGAGTGCCTCCGCCGCTCCGGATCCGTCTTCCTCGGCCAAAAGCACGAAACAGGCGCGCGGGTCCGACTCGGTCCGGAGCGGGGTTTCTGTATAACGACCTATTTGTGTCTCGATTGCCGCGCGGTAGAACGCGCCGTCGTAGCGGTCCCCCAGGATTTCCGCCGTTCGGCGCAGGTATTCCCGGGCCCCCTCTTCGAGACGCGCCCGAACAGCCAGGGCACCGATATGGGCCGGCTGCCCCGCCGTGCCCGGAAAAAAGAACGTTGCCGCAACGAGCGTCAGAGCGAGCGGGACCGGGCGCAGTGCGCGAATCCAGTTTAAAATAGAGCGTTTTTTTTGATCGTTCATGCGGAGCATTTCCCCTATCCTGTATTCTAATCTCCCGTGCGGCGCGAGTCAATTGCCGGGAAGGGATAACGCACCAAGAGACGGTGCGGAAATGGGCTTTTTCCTTCCCGATCGTTTTTTCGCTGTTCCTGTCGGGAAAAAGTCAGGGCTTGTTAAGATGGAGGATATCGCGCTTGAATTTTGCGGAAAAAACCTATAGAATGATCCTGTACGCTTAGGCGGACCGGAAAGTCGGTCTTGCTTGGAATTGCCCATAAGACCATGAAAGGATCCCTATGAGAATACGATTCTTAGGCGCGAACGGGAATGTTACCGGTTCGAGACATTTTGTTGAGACAGGGGGGTTTCGTTTTTTGGTCGACTGCGGCATGACGCAGGGACACGACCTGCTCAGCCGGAACTGGGAACCGTGTCCCGAACCGGCGAAAGATATCGACGCAGTTCTTCTGACGCACGCGCATCTTGACCATTGCGGTCTTCTGCCGAAACTCTTTCTGGACGGATTCCGGGGGAAAATTTACGGCACGTCCGCCACGCTCGACCTGGCGAAATTGATCCTCCGAGATTCGGCGCATATTCAGGAAGAAGACGCGCTCTTTAAGCAGAAGCGGCACGCCAAGGAAAAGCGGACTCCACCCCATCCGGTTCGCCCCCTGTACACGCAGGATGACGTTGAAAAGACGGTCGCCCTCTTTTCGGTGATCGACTATGACAAAGAGACGAAAATCGCGCCGAACGTTTCGGTTACCCTGCGCGAGGCGGGCCATGTTCTCGGTTCCAGCTTCATCGAGGTGGTTGCCGATGACAACGGTGTGACAAAACGCCTTCTCTTTTCGGGGGACTTGGGGCGGCCGGATCGTCCGATTCTCCGCGATCCCGCCTACTTCACCGAGCCTGATTCGCCGGTCGACGCGCTTTTTATCGAATCAACCTACGGCGATCGAAGTTCGGAACCGATTGATGAGGTGAACGACCAGCTCGCCGTGGCGATTCACCGCGTAGTCGAGCGGCGCGGTCTGATTCTGATGCCGGTCTTTGCCGTCGAACGCGCCCAGGAGATGATCTATCGGTTCGGTTCTCTTCAGGCTGAGGGACGGATGCCGAAAGATGTGCCGATCTGGCTCGACAGCCCGATGGCGGTCGAGGCGTCGAAGATATTTCTGCGTCATCGCGAATGTTTTGACGAAGAGACGCTCCGCCGTTACGAGTCCCGCGCCGAGGTGAGCAACTTCCATTTCCTCACCACGAAAGAGCAGTCGATGACCCTTAACGACATTGAAGGGCCGGGACTGATCCTTTCGAGCGCGGGGATGTGCAACGCCGGACGGATCAAGCACCATCTGGCAAACCATATCGGTTTCCGGCGGAACATGGTCCTCTTTTGCGGCTACCAGGCCGCCGGAACGCTGGGCCGGCAGATCGTCGAGGGGAACAAACGGGTCCGGATCAACGGACAGATCGTTGCGGTCAAGGCAGAGGTTGCGACAATCCGCGGGATTTCCGGGCATGCCGACCAGACAGAGCTCTTAAAATGGGTCGGTGCCATTCCCATCCCGCCGAAAAACGTTTTTGTGGTACACGGCGAATCCCGTTCGTCCGAGACGTTCCGTTCTCTTTTGGAAAAGCGTCTTCCCGACAGCAGAATTTTCCGCCCGGAATACGGCGACGAGGTGACGCTGTAAGACACGCCGCCTTTTTTCGTGTGATTTGACCTCCAAAAAGGAAAGCCTGTCAGAAACCCATGAAGGGACTTCTGACAGGCTTTTCCGTCGGAAGGTTTTCCGGCGCGGGCGCGGGTCAGTCGAACATGTAGCGGTTCAGGACATTTTCGAAGAGTTCCTGCCGGCCGCTGATATTGGCTTCAATCTCACCCTTTTCGGTAATGTAGTCGAAGAGGGATTTGAAGTCTTCCTTTCCGGCTTCAATCCGGGCGCCGATTCCGCTGTTCCACGAGGCGTAGCGGTTGGTGGTCATCTCTTTCAGTTCGCCGGACGCACGGAGTTTTGCCGCGATTTTCAGCCCCTTGGCGAATGCGTCCATTCCGCCGATGTGCGCGTAGAACAGGTCGATCGGCTCAAAGCTTTCGCGGCGGACCTTGGCGTCGAAGTTCAGACCTCCCGTCTTGAACCCGCCGTATTTCATGATGATATACATCATTTTCGTCGTCATGTAGACATCGGTCGGGAACTGGTCGGTATCCCAGCCCAGAAGCATGTCGCCGGCGTTGGCGTCGACCGAGCCCAGGAATCCCTGGCTTCCGGCGTAGTCGAGTTCATGCTCGACCGTATGTCCGGCGAGAGTGGCGTGATTCGTTTCAATGTTCATCTTCACATCGTCGGCGAGTCCGTAAGTGCGCAGGAAGTTGATGCACGCCGCGCAGTCAAAATCGTACTGATGTTTTGTCGGCTCCTTCGGCTTCGGTTCAAAGTAGAACTGTCCCTTGAACCCGATCTCTTTCGCGTAGTCGACCGCCATGTGCATGAACGCGGCAAGATGGTCAAGCTCCCTCTTCATGTCGGTGTTCAGGAAAGACTGGTATCCCTCGCGCCCTCCCCAGAACGTGTATCCGCGCCCGCCCAGTTCCATTGTGACTTCAAGCGCCTTCTTCACCTGCGCTGCGGCGTAGGCGAACGCATCGGCGTTGGAACTGGTTGCCGCGCCGTGCATGAAACGCGGATTCCCGAACAGGTTGGCCGTCCCCCAGAGGAGGTTGATTCCCGTCCGGTCCTGCTCTTCCTTGAAGACCTTGACGACGGCGTCCAGGTTGGCGCATGTTTCTTTGAATGTCGCCCCTTCCGGCGCGATGTCCCGGTCGTGGAAGCAGTAGAAGGGGAACGACATCTTTTCGAGGAATTCAAAGAAGACACGAACCCGGTTCTGCGCGTTTTCGACCGAGTCGCTCCCGTCGTCCCACGGGCGGTACATCGTCGCTGAACCGAACGGATCGGTCCCGTTCATCCGCATCGTGTGCCAGAACGCGCAGGCGAAGTTGAGGTGCTCCCGCATCGATTTGCCTTCGACGAGCTCGTTTTCGTTGTAGTGACGGAACGCCAGATTGTTCTTCGAATCGGGACCTTCATATTTGATCTTGGAAATTTCGGGAAACGCACTCATGATAAAAAACTCCTTGAAATAACAGTAAGGGAAAGCCGCTGACCGGCGGCTCTTGGCTGATCTTTTCATTTTACCCGAACAACAGACGAAAGTCAACGTTCCGGGGCGATCCGGACCGTGAGACTGCCGGAAGCCCTTTTTGCCTCTCCGCTCGGGATGTTGAAGCGGAAGAAAAGGGGACCTGTTTCGGCGGGTGTCAGTCTGACCGTTCCGCTTTTGAGCGGGACGGCCCCTTTCCAGGGGTTGACCGTCTCGGCCCCGTCGGACGGAACCGCTGCGGTGACCTGGCTCAACGGGGCACCGGCGAAATAACGGAGGGTAATCCCACTCGCCTCAGAGGGGAGGGTGCGGGCGAAATTTTTTTCGTAGACCTTAAATCTCCCCTCAACGCGCAGCGAGTAGACCTTTCCCGCTTCCAGGCGGATTCCCGCCGACTGCCACCCCGGCTCGTTGGGCGAGAGGGTCAGTTCAACCGGTTCGGTCAGCGGGTGCGGGGGGAGATCGTCACGCGCAAAGGAGGAAAAGTCGGCGCCGTAGTCGATTGATGCGATCCATTCGTACCAGTCGCGGTTCAGCCGGCTGTTGTCACTCTCCAGGAGATCAAGGAAAAGACGGGTCGCGTCGTGCCGCATCATCAGATAGGGCATTGCTTCGAACGCCCGGGCGTAGCGCGGTGTGTGATAGAGGAGGGTCACCAGGCTCCAGCTCCAGGCATAGGAGTCGTTATCGAGATAGTCGTCGGCTTCGAATTCAAGGACGTCGTCGAGTGTTTTCCGGCTTCGTTCGCGTCCGGCCTTTTTGATCCGGTCAATCCGGCCGAATCCGGGAACCTCGTCCGGGGAGTCGGGATAAATCCCGAGCGTGAGTTTTTCGCCGTCCCAGCGGTGGAGCGCCAGAAGGTCGGCAATCCCCTCGGAATACCAGCGGGGATTCAGGTCGCCGAATGTCCGGTTCATGAAAGCGTGGGTCAGCTCGTGCAGGAGGAGAAAGCGGTTGTAATACATCTGTTTCTGGTCATAGATCCAGATGCGCGACTCGAGCGCGTAACCGTGCTTAAAGTCGGGAGCGCGCTTGAGCGCGCCGAATATCTCGAACGGCTCGCGGCTGCCGATCAGGAACGCCTCGACATGCCAGTTTCTGTAAAGATCAGGGGAGAGACCGAAAAAGAGCGCGAGCTGCGTGACCGCCTGGTCGAGAACTGCGGGGATCGAATCGATCTCCTCCGATTCGGCCAGATCTGTGTAGAATTCGACGTGCCTGCCGCGAACCAGACGGATTCCGAGGCGGTTCATCTGCGCGAATTCGAGATCGTCGAATCCTTTCCACTTTTCGCACCGCCGTGCCGCTTCGGCCAGAACTTCATCCCTGTCAATCCCGTCGGGAAGGGAGATCCCGCTTTTCGGAGCTTCCTCTTCCTGCCCGGGGAGAAAGTCTCCCACCGCCGAAACGAGAAGAAAAAGCGCCGGAATCACCGCGAACCGCCACCATGTCATCGGAAGGGTCACCTCACCTTGCAGAGGAAGGTTAAGACGCCGTAATCCCCCGGTTCGAGCGGATCGGTCACTTCCAAACGGAGCAGAAGGGAACCGGTCTCGTTGTTCTTGACCAGGAGATCGGCCTTCTTTGACGAGACCGCTGAATCGTCGACGTATTGCAGACGTGCCGAGAGGGAGTCGAGAATCGTCACGTTCCCGATCACCTCGGTCCCGACGTTCTCGTAACGGATAACGAACTCGATCAGCTCACCCGGCTTGGCCTGCTGTTTTGACGCCGACTTAAAGAGACGCAGCTGAGAGGTCTTTGTATCATTCTTGATCGAATAGATCGTGGCCGCCCCCTGCAGTGTGATATTTCCCTGAGCGGCTACTCTATCGATATGAACCGTGACCCCCTGCGTCTTTCCCCAGGCGGCGGCCGCCGCCGCCCCCTGTGCCAGTTCCAGACGAACCTGATCCGAAACTGTCTCTTCGCGGAGCATACCGTTCGCCGAGGCGGTCAGAACCTTCTGAGTTTCTTCGATCAGCCCCTCTTCGGAGACGATCTCGCCCCCCGGCTGGCTGGCGCGCATGTCGACGATCTGTGTCTCTCCCCGCGTTGAGGATGTCCGCTCTTCCTGCGACCGGAACTCGACCCCCTCGGCACTTCTCTCCTCGTTCGGCGTCATATCCTGATCCATCGAACCGAGGCGGGTATTCTGTGACCGCGACTGAGGTCCGACCATCTGACGGACCGAAGCGAATCGGGGCATGTAGATGATGAAGCGGTTCGACGGCTCGACCTTGATCTGGCCGCTCACCGTATCAAAGTGCGCGATCGTCTCATCCGCTTCCAGGTTGTGTACATCCCAGTTCGGCAGGGCGAACGCCTCGCTCCCGGCGTCGCCTCCGACGATGACATACTCGTCATTCGGCAGATCTTTCGGAACCTCGTCATCTCTGACCCGAAGACCTCCGAGATTCTGCCAGCGTTCGGCGAGTTCCGGGTCGACAGTCAGGGGGGACTCGACCGCGTCGGCGGTGCTGATTACCCCGCCGGCGCGCGTTCCCGACTCGTTTTCGGGCGACTGAGCGCGAATGACGGTTTCACGGCCGGTGGAAAGGGAGAAGTTTTCGGACCCGCTTTCGGCCGGCAGAAGCTCGATGCGGCCGAGCGACGGAAAACGGGTCCCTTCTTCAAAAAAAGGCTTGAACAGACCTGTCAGTTTTTTCGATTCGTTCTCTTCGGCCTTCTTCGGCTCGCCGTTTTCCTTCGGTACGGCGGCGGGCGCGGCCTGCTGTTTCGGCTGAGCACGGTCGGGCAGGCGGGTATCAACGGCGGCGGTCTTATAGACGCGTCCTTCCGGACCGGCGCTCTGTTGGTGTTTTGCCTGCTCGCTGATGATCCGCTTCTCATACGCTTCGGCGCGGAGATCTTCCATCGTCTTCGAACCGGCGGGAGGCTCCATCATCCAATGGGGCGGGGGAGTCGTCGAGACCTGGTTCCGTCCGAGTCCGAAATAGCCGAGCGGGTTGGTCATCTGTTTCTTCCAGTCCCCCGAAAGGACATCACGGTAGTATTCCTCCTCCTCTTTCGTCTTTGGAGCGTTTTCGGCGAACGGATCGTTCGGTCCGGGGACATATCCCCTTGATTGACACGATACACAGAGCGGAAGGGCCGCCGCGAGGAGGAGAAATGCCGCCGCGGAATACCGGCCGTAAAATGGTAATCGGAACATTGTCATACTCGTTGTCACGTTGATATGGTAATGGTTATTCGGTTTGAGTCGGAGCGGATGAATCGGCCGGTTCGGCCGGGATCGGGTAGCCGAGCATATATCCGCGCGGCGTGTTCGGACGCTCGGGGAAGGTGAAGGCGGGATACCCGAAACAGAAGGAGCGCATGTCCGTGTCCGCATCGGGAATCCGGCTGCCGAGACGGAGTATCGCCATTACCCGCCCGCGCGACTTGGCCAGCGCGACTGGATTGATCGAAGGGGGGGCTTCGGATGAGATTTCCCCCTGTTTTACCGTTGAGTCGACCGGAATCGCGTTGTGGGGCGGTTCCAGGTAAATGACGCGGGTGACCAGATTCCCGTCGAGAGCCATTCGTATATCTTCCCCGGTCAGCTCGACCGGGATCGGAAAATCGGTTTCGTAGCCGCGCGGCGGGGTCAGCGTGCTCAACAGCTCGAGCGTCGGGTAGAGTTCCCGCCCTTCTGCGTAGGGCAGATGGGTGAACTTAAAGCGGTAGACTTCTCCCTGCAAAAGCCCGAAAAAGTTCGGGCTTGAACTGTTTGCCGTGAATCCTGTTTCCGAAGCGATTTCGACTAGGACCCCCTCGGGCGTCTCGATTTGAACCGGCTGCGGCAGGAGATTTTTCGGACCGATGTCGAATCCCGCGCGGCGGGCGCGTACATCAGTCTCTTCGAGAAGAACATGGCGATCATCATCTCCCCAGGAGGGGGGAGCGGCGGAGACCGCGAGCATCAGCAGGAGTCCGCAGAAAAGAATGATTCCCCGTATTGAGGGAAAGACCTCGGAAAATTTCTTATCTGGTTTGTCTGTTTTGTTCATTTTGCTCTCCGTGAGCCGGTTCAAAGCTTCGCGGAGGAAGAATAGCAAAAAAAGAGGATTGATGGGAGAGGGATTTTTCCCATTGGCCCGTTTGCCGCAGCAAGTCGGAAATGGGACAGAAAAGCACCCTTTCCTATTCTGAAAGACGCCGAATGAAATGGAAGACCAAAGAGGGTTAGCGTCGGATTCTTCCCCCCGGACCGGTCCCCGGGATGCGCCCCGCCTCGATGATTTGAGCGATTGCCGTGCGGTGAGTCTCTTCGGGGGATTCGGCTGTTGCCGACTTGTGCGGATAGATCTCGTAGAGAGCGCGGTATTTGGTCGGGGTCAGGTTCGGCATGACGACGTTGGCACCGCTCATCAGTCCGGTTACCCGGCCGTGAAGCCTGTCGTTCGTCGCGATTGCCGTCGTCGAGGGGATATTCGAGTCGGGGAGCAGCAGGCGGGTCAGGGCGATTACCTTAAACGCCATCAGATTGTCCGCAGGGACCCCATCATCGGGAACCGGATAATCGAAACCGACCGAAGCGGTCAGGCGGCGGCGCTCGCCGGGCGCCGCATTCGGGTTTTTCGCGAGGATTTCCGCCGCACGTCCCAGCGGGGTTTCCGGATGCGCCAGGTAGGGACCGTTCCCGATCATATCCAGGTCGAGTTCGCGGAACATCAGCAGGTCGCGCGCCAGATCGGCATACGTCTGCCCCGGGATTCCGATCATAACGCCGCTGCCGACCTCGTAACCGAGAGAGCGCAGAACGCGCAGCGCGCCGATCCGTCCCTCAAAGCCGGTATCGTTCTTTCCAACCGGGGGATGGATCACCTCGAAGAGGGCGCGGTTGCATGTTTCGAATCGGATCAGGTAGCGGTCGGCCCCCGCCTCGCGCCAGAGACGCCAGTCCGATTCGGTCCGTTCCCCCAGACTGAGGGTGACCGCCAGGTGGTATTTCTCCTTGATTTTGCGAATCAGGTCGGCGACAAATTCCGCCGAAAGACCGAAGTCTTCCCCCGCCTGCAGGACGAGTGTGCCGTAACCGAACTGTGAGGCGAGCGCCGCCCCGTGCATTACTTCCTCGGCGGTGAGCCGGTAACGCCCGATGGTGTCATGACCGGCGCGGACTCCGCAGTAAAGGCAGTTTCGTCGGCAGATATTCGAAAGCTCGACCAGACCGCGAAGATGAACCTCATCGCCGACATGTTCGCGCCGGACGCTGTCGGCCTGCCGAAAGAGTTTGGCCAAGCGGTCGGGGTCCTCTTCGCGGAGCCACGCCGTGATTTGGTTTTCGTTCATCGGTTCTCTCCTTTGCGCCCTGTGCGGAAAGATGCGGAAAACAAAGTAATTTTATATAAATAATCTGATTTCTGTCCCAATTATAGACCGCGTGGCATCGTTGTCAAGTGCGCGCCTACTTCTTTTTGGTCCGCTCTTTGGCGACTTCAAAGAAAAAGCGGCTTTCGGGAGCGACGTCCCCGTGGATGTAGAGATCGTCAGGCGTCATCGTCTCCGGGGCGTTGTCGAGCCACTTGAACGCGACCCGCCGCAGGCTCTTTTCCGATTTCGGAAGGTGAACCGACTTAAACGGAACCGCCAGGTGGAGTTCGTTCCCCTCGACGCGGTAATCGAGCCGCTCGGTCTCCTTCCATTTCCAGAGATCGCGTTTTTTCCCTCCCGCGTACCGTTCGAGGGAGACCGTCTCGCCGTCGTATGCGCGCCCGATCAGCCAGTCCCCGCCGACCCAGCCTGTTTCGGCACGGTCGGTGTTCAGCAGAAGGCAGAGTCCGTCGGGAATATCGGGGGTGATCGGCTCTTTTGTTTTCAGGTAGAAGTAGAGTTTTTCACCGTCCCGCGCCACACGCGCCTCGATGATGTCGTTCCGGCCGGTCTGATTTGTGTAGTGCGTCCCGCCGTTCCCGTCGAAGTCGCGCGGAATCGTCTCGCCGATATGATCGGTCAAAAGGGGTTCGACGCTGGTCCACTGCGACATGCCGCCGTCCATGTCGATGGTGACCGGTCCGGATGCCGCAGGGAGGGGAGGGGTTCCCTTGAAACGGCGGATGCCGCTGACCATCTGCAGATAGTAGTTGTCGCCATGCCCGCCCTTCATCATTTCGATGTCGCGGCTGTACTCCTGATCGAACTGGTCGACGAAAACGTATTTTCCGTTTTGGATCCACCGCCCGGCGATCCATTCGTTCCAGCCGGTGACCATGACATACGTCGGGTCGAGCCGCAGCGCGCGGGACCACTGCTGCGAAAAGTTTATTCCCAGTTCCGGCTGCGGGACGGCCTGATCCTGCGGCTCGGAATCTTCCAGGCGGAAGCTGCGGCCGCGTGCCAGGCCGGTGTTCATTGAAACGACTTTCCCGTCCTTCCGGGCGAGATTCTGCGCGGTTGAGACGTTCACCTGTTCCGGCTCGTCTTCCGAAGTGTGCCAGCTGTAGGGCTGGGGATACGCCGCTTCCCAGTGCCAGGCGTCGCGCGTGTTTTTCATTTCGAAGGGCCACCAGGCATCGCGCAGGGTGAGCGCGCCGCGCAGTTTGGGGTCGCTGATTTCCCGGGGGCTTCCGATCAGAAGCGGTTTTCCCTCAACGCGAAAGAGATGCTCGTCGTATTTTCCGGTTCCGTAAATCTGGTTCCAGAGTGTCTCGGCGGTCTGCGCCGCGGAGGTGTGCACCATGAAGGCGACCTGCGGAACCGTTTCCCCGGCGGCCCGTAGCCTGGTCAGCATGTCACACAGGGGGAGGAAGGTCTCGGGATAGGTTACCGCGTTGGTCGTATCGAAAATCAGAAAGTCGACCCCCGCATCGGCCAGAAGCTGGATATGCCGGCGGAGAATCCAGGGATCGTCGCTTCGGTAGTAGCCGTAGAGAGGCTCTCCCCAGTAATGATAGGTGCCGGTACCTCCCCAGAGAGGGGAGGCGGGATTTTCAGCGGCGCCGGGATCCTTTTCCAGAATCTCGGAAATGTTATACGGATGGCCGGTTCCGGGCGCCTGCGGAATCGGTGTGGCGGGAACCGCCCAGAGAAAGTAGAAAATGCCGACATGTTTTTCCTGCCGCGGCGGACCCGTTTCATCGGCCGCGGCGGTGACGCGTCCCAGCCGGTCGAAGGCGATCCAGGGAACCCCCGCGGACTGCGCGGAGATCGGCCCGGCCGCAGTGAAAAGGAGAAAAAACGCCGCGACCCATCCAAAGAAGAAACGCGGCGAAAGACGGCTGAGCAAAAATGTCATACAAAATACGCGTCTGCGGTTCAGACGATCTCTTTGAATGCGAGGATGGTAATGTCATCCGACTGCTTGGCGCCGTTCGCGAAATTCCTGATTCCTGTCATCATCGATTCTACCAGCGCCTGCGCCGAGCTGTTCGGAGCGGCCACAAGATATTTTCTGAGGTTCTCCTCTCCAAAATAGTCCCCCGCGGGATTGGCGGCGTCGGTCACCCCGTCGGAATAGATGAAGAAGGCGCTTCCCGGCGGGAGGGGGATCGTGAAGTTCTCGTATTCGACATCATCGACGATCGCCAGGGGGAATTTTCCGTTGGTGACCTCGATCATCTGAACCGTTCCGTCGGCATTTCGAATGAACGGGGGGTTGTGTCCGGCGCAGGAGAGGGTGATCTCATGCTTTTTCGGGTCGTACACGCCGCATAGAGCGGTGATGAAGAGTCCCGCGTCATTTCCGGAACAGAGCTGGCGATTGGCCCAGTTGAGGGTGTGGGCCGGGTCACCGTCCCGCTGAATCGCCGAATGGATCAGCGTTTTGCCCATTGACATGAAGAGGGAGGCGGGAATCCCCTTCCCGGAGACATCGCCGAGCCCGAAATAGATCCGTCCGTCGTCGAGAACTTCGTAGTCATACAGGTCGCCGCCGACTTCTTGAGCGGGGGTCATCTGTGCGAAGATGTCAAGTCCCGCCCCGCGCGCCGAATCGAAGTCTTTCGGAACCATCCCCTGCTGAATCGAGTGGGCGATCTGAAGCTGTGAGCGCATGTTCGCTTCTTTTGCCGCCCCCTCGGCAATGTCGTTCATGTAACGCTTTAAGTCGCCGCGCATCGAGTTGAACGCCGAGAAAAGCTGCGGGATTTCTCCGTTCCCCCTGATCTGCGGCAGAGGCGTTTCGAAGTTCCCCCGAGCCACACTTCGGGCCGCGTCGCTCAGAACCGACAGCGGACGTGCCACACTCCGGGCGATCAGGAACGAGGGGAGGATGAGCAGAAGCATGCCGACCACCCCCGAAAAGACGATCATATTGGTGATCCGCTGGACGGGGCTGAAGATGTCTTTTTCGAGTACAAAGCACCCGAGTTTCCAGGATATCTTCGGAAGGGTCGCGAAATAGAAGAAGGTTTTCTCATCATTGGAGGGATTGATGAAGTGGATTTCCCCCGACTTCCCCCCTTTGAAGATGTCGAATATGTCGTCGTATTGCTCCCTCTTCTGTTTCTTGGTCTGCGCCAGTGACTCGAAGTCGGCGATGGCATCGTTGATGTCGCGCATACTGGGTCCCTTTTCCGACTCGACCTCGGACCGGTAAATGATCTGGTCGGGTGTGATCAGAACCGGTTCCCCCGATTTGCCGATATCGAACGTGTCGATCAGCTGGTCGAGCCATTCGAGGGAAACGTCGGCGGTCATTACCGCCTCGATATGGTCGGGCCGGTCGTAGACCGGAACGGAGTAGGTGATCATCAGGACGTTGATCTGCGGATCGTAGTAGGGGGAAGTCCAGGTTGGTTCTCCCAGAATGATCGGCTTGTTGTACCATTCCGACGAATAGTCGGCGTCCAGGTCGATTCGGTCGACGATTTCAAACGAATTGAGCTCTTCTTCGGAGATCTGTTCTTCTTTTTCGGGGACGATCAGCGCCTGCGAACGGCGGTAGGCGTATAGCGCTGTATAGCCGGCTTCCTCAACCTGTTCGGCCTCGGTTTCGGCGAAGATGATCTCCATGGCAAAGATCGAGGGGAACGTGCTGAGCGACTGTTCGAGGATCTTGACCGCTTCCGCGCGGGAATGGGGGTCCTGGTCGCGGAAAAGGCGAGCGTTCCGGCGAATGACCTCTTCGATATTCGTCAGACGGACTTCGATCTCCTCAGACGCCGCTTGGGTCATCAGTTTGAACTTTTCCGTCTGGTGGTCGCGGAGAATTGTGCCGGTCAGGTTTTTGTTCCCGAAAATGACGATTCCCAGGACGATCGACGACGAAATGAGAATGATGAGAAGGAGGTAGGTAAAGAGGGAATGACGGTGGATCATTGAGTGCCTCAGGGTTGCGGGGCCGGCTGTTTTCAGGGAAAAATAATCTCGGAAAGCGTCTTCGGTTTTTCGAAAACCCTCCGACCTCTCCATTATACATTGGATTTTCGATTCCGAAAACACCGGAAAGCCGCCTTTCCGCGCGGGACAAGCGGCTCTCCGCCTGTATGCCTATCGTGATTCGAGTTCGGTTTTCGGACGGAACTCGAGCCGGACCGGGCCGAAGAGTCCCGACGGGGAATCGCCGCGGTATCGGGTCGGAATTGTCCGGTAATGGTTGGTCAGCGTGTTGCGGACCTCCACCTCGAGCGTGTTTTCCCCGGCGCGGACCTTTCCGGAAATGTCGAGCGTCCAGGGGGGGGTGACGAGGGTTCCTGCCTCAATTCCGTTGATCAGGACACGGGCGCTGGCGCAGACCCGTCCCAGGTTAAGCGAAAGATCGGTCACGGCTTCCTCTTCGGTGAGGGAAAACTTCTGCCGGTAGAGGATCCCTCCGGAGAAGGTGTCGAGAACCCCCTTTCCGCTCCAGTCTCCCGGGGCGATCTCGCCGATCCCGGTCTCAAGCCGGATCGGTTCGGGAAAGAACGCTCCGCCGCCCGCTCCGTCGGCCGCGCCGCGGATTTCGATCCGGCGCGCTGTTTTGACTCCGTCATCGAACCGGACGCGGTACCGCCGTCCCCGGTCAAGCCCTTCGGGCGCGTAGTTGTCTTCCTCCCCGATCGGAACCGCCTCGAACGGCTTGCCGTCGGCGGTCACCGTAACCGGGCCTTTGGCCGTGATCACCGCGCCGGTTAACCCCGGCGGGGAGAGGAACGAGAATATCCCTTCCGGCGCCGGGCCGGGATGGATGTCAAAGTCGAGCCGCCCCGGCATTTCAAACCATTTCATCGCGAGGGGTGTGGCCGGTGCGGCGCGTTCGGGCGCGCTCCGGTCGACCAGGACAAAAGCGAATCGTCCTGCGCTGTCGTAGCGGAGCAGAAGCGGGTTTTTCCGTTCCGATCTCCTAAGGCAGGTCTCGGCAGATATCCGGTTTCCCGCCAGATAGGCTGCCGCGGGGAACTCCCCTTCGGTCAGAAGAACGATCGGACCGTTCGGGTC
>JAEEGL010358349.1_pt1 | contig 14247 bp, 11 predicted proteins | sample 9134231 | NCBI WGS metagenome assembly JAEEGL01 (sample SAMN16246548, study PRJNA631951) | gut metagenome | biome: gut microbiome; feature: rumen; material: fiber-attached | host: Bos | place: Iran: Karaj | collected 2018-10 | reverse complement strand
TCGTCGATGCGGCGTACGATTCCGGTAGCTTTCATATAGCAAAAACCTCCTGCGTTTCTATCTGTTGTCACGGATAGTATTTGCAGGAGGTTTTTTCTTATGCGGCGTATCTGACGGGATCTGCTTCAATTGCTTTTTCGGATCGCGTGATGTCGGTCGAGCCGCCGCGGATGGCAGGATCAGTCTTCTTCCAGAAAGGCGTTCAGATAGCGGCGGCAGCCCTCCGCGAGCTCCATGTCGGAGCCGCTGTTCACGATCATATAGCCGATCAGCTGGGCCGGGATCACAAGCCGCTTCGTTTTGAGCTCACGTTTGCGCGAGCGCGCTATGTCCTCCACCACCTGCCGCAGATCCGAGCCGGTGTAGGCCTCGCGGTAGAGGGTAGCGTCCAGATCCCGCCGGCGGAGGCAGCAGCGGTTGTGCCCCAGGCGCAGCAGCAGGGCGATGCCGTAGGTGACAGGCAGGATCGATATGATCGGGATCCAGAGCGGCAGACGTGTGGCAAAGCCGTAAAAGTCGTTCCAGCCTCCGTGTTCTTCACCGATGAGCACCACCATGACCAGATAGACGACGGAATAGAGGAACACGGGGATCAGCGTCAGCGGCGATTCCACTGGGCGGATCAGATGGCTGCAGATGAAGCAGCAGAAAGTGACGATGGACAGCACCGGGCAGACGAAGTGGAGGAAGAAGCGCGAGCCGGTGAAGATCAGCACAAAGCCCTTGAACGGCGCCAGGATGAACAGGGAGACCAGAAAGGTGAGCGATACGGCCGTAACGGCGACGTGCATCAGCACCACGACCCAGTCCGGCAAATGATAGTAGCCGGTGCTGAGCCCGTCGATCGTATAGGGAAGACAGAGCAGCATGGCCAGGCCTGCGAGGATGTTGGAGTTGACCGTGAACATGCAGAAGGTACGGATCCCCATATGGTCGAAGTTCTCGTCGTACTGCGTCACGAGGTTCATGACAACGCCCACGCAGACGCAGACGGCCACGATGCTTGCGCCGATCAGCGCGAACAGACACTGCATCCGATTGCTTTTGATGGCTGGATCCTTCATGGGATCATCCTCCTTTCCGGGAAAACAGACAGCATTCGTCGATTTCTTGTATTATAGCATGAGCGTCTGCGCTTGTCCATCGGGCGGAGGCGGGCCGCCTTTCGATTAAAAGCCCTCATTTTCCCGCCCGTCTCTTGCGCTCTCTGGTATTATTTTGTATAATAACTATTAAGATTTTATCTGCATCGACGAGCACTGTCGCTGCGCCGTGAAAGGCAGCGCCCGAAAGACATCTTTCTGATATAAGGAGGCTTTTCCGGATGAAAATCACAAAAAAGAACGGCACCGTCAGCCTTTATGACGATGAAAAGGTGCGTAACAGCATCCTGAAGGCCAACGCCGGCATCCCGGGCGAGAGCATCTCTCCGGCCCAGGCCGCCGCGTTTGCCGACACGGTGTTCGGCCGCCTGACCGGCCGCTACTCCGTCATCACGACCGCCGACGTGCGCGAATGCGTCATCGCACTGCTCCAGGAAAAGGGCTTTGCCGTGACCGCCGCCTGCTACCGGGATTACCTGAAGTGAGAACGGGTCCGTCCGAGGCCGGCCGGAAGAAAGACAGAAAGAAGGTCCCTGCCATGAGACGTTTCGTGAATGTAAAAAAGCGTTTTTCCGTCGGGGACAAGCAATTCCTTCCCGACGCGCTCTCATTTATCCATGCCACGCTGGAGCAGCTGGGGCTGAAGAGAAAGCTTGCGCAGAAGGTCGAGCTGCTGAGCGAAGAGACGCTGGTGATGCTCGCCGGTCAGGCCCCGGAGGGGGCCGAGCTGCAGGTGCAGGTCCGCCGCGTCCTGGGAGACGCGAGCGTCAGCTTTTCCGTGCCGGGGGAGAAGTTCGATCCCTATCGCGGCGCGGAAGAAGCGGCGTCGGATCCGGAAGCCCTGCTCTCCGAGGAAGCCATCCGCTCCATCCTGCTGCTTTCTCATGGCGATAAATTCAAGTATTCGCACAAAAACGGCGTCAACCGCGTCCGGATCCTCTCCGGCCAATCCGAGCGGAATACGACGACGGCTACCTTTATCGCGCTGGGTCTGGGACTGCTGCTCGGCCTTCTGGCCAAGCTGGTCTTCCCGCAGCTGATGACGGACGGGCTGTGCACCTATCTGCTCAATCCGATCAAGACGATGTTCATGAACGCCCTGAGGATCATCATCGCCCCGGTGGTGTTCTTCTCCATCGTCACCTGCTTCTCGCAGTTCAACAGTCTGGCCGATTTCGGCAAGCTTGGCGCGAAGGTCGTCGGCATGTACCTGATGACGACGTTGATCGCGGTAACGCTGGGTCTCGGCCTGGCCGTCCTGCTCAAGCCCGGCGCCTGGGGCTTTGCCCTCGCCGGGGGCGTGGAAGCGGCGGCGGTGGAGGTAGACACCAACGTGGATTCCGGCATCCTCCAGATGATCGTGAACATCGTGCCCTCGAACTTCTTTTCGCCCTTCCTGGAGTCCGACACCCTGCAGATCATCTTTTTGGCCGTGCTCTGCGGCGTTGCCTTGGGCATGATCGGGAAGTACTCCGTCACCCTGAAGGAGTTGTTCGAGTCTTTCAACAGTCTGTTCCTGACCATAACCGCCCTGATTACGAAGCTGATCCCGCTGGCGGTCTTTGCCTCCGTGGCGCTGATCGTGATCGAACTGCGCGAAGACTCGATTCTTTCTGTCCTGGGAGCCTGCGGTGTTTATGCCATTGCCGTCGTCGGAATGCTGACCGTGTATGGGCTGCTGATCTTGCTCCTGGGCCGCCTGAACCCCCTGATCTTCTTCCGGAAGGCCTGGGAAGGGATGCTGACGAGCCTCACGCTCTCTTCCAGTTCTGCCGCCATGCCCACCAACATTCGGGTCTGCACGGACAAGCTGGGCATCTCGCCGCGCGTGGCGAACTTCTCCATCCCGCTGGGCGCGACCATCAACATGGACGGGGCCTGCCTCTATATGACGGTCCTGGCCGTCTTTCTGGCCAGGGCTTACGGCATTGAGATCCCGACGGCCGGACTGGTCACGCTGGGCATCACGTCGATCCTGCTGTCCCTCGGCGCGCCCGGCGTCCCGGGCGCCGCGCTCATCTGCCTGGGCATCGTCCTGGAATCGGTGGGGGTGCCGGTGGAGGCGATCGGCCTTGTAATGGCCGTCAATCCCATTCTGGACATGTTGGACACCATGTCCAACACCACGGGCGACATGACCGCCGCGCTGGTCGTGGCCAGGAGCGAGAAGCTGCTGGATATGGAGCGCTTTCAGAGCTGAGATTTTGAACAGAAACGGAAAGAAGATAAGAGGATGGGAATGCCGGAAAAACCGCAGGACCATCAGAGGACCTCGTATCTTTTCTTCCGTTTTCTCTCGGTGCCGACGGCCATCGCGGCCATGGGCTGCCGTCTTTTTGTGAACGTCGCCTCTGTGACGGACGGCTTTTTCAGCATGGTGATCCAGGAGCAGGAGTTCATCCAGCGCATCAAGGACGACGGCATCCCTTTCAATCCGGAAGAGCGTGTGAATCTGACCGCCCCGGGGATCCTCTCGAAGGCGCGGGCATCCGCCCGGCCGATAGCGTCTCCGGCCCGACGGAATACCGGAACGGCCTCGGTCCGGACGTGCTGACTGCGCGCCTCAGGAACGAGGCGCTTGCCCGGTGCGCCGCGCTGCCCGCCCGAGGACGGAGAGCCCCGGGCGGAAACGGAACACAGACCGAACAACAACCGCTTTGACCGCATTTCCGCGGAAAAAAGCGTTAAGGAGAATGAAGAATGGAACAAGCACGCCTGTACCGCAAGGAAAGCCTGGAGCGCGTTCAATCCCCGGAACAACTCAACGACTACCTGCACGTGACCAATCCCAGCGTCTGGATCCTGCTGACGGCGGTGATCCTGCTGCTGGTCGGCCTTTTGGTTTGGGGTTCCTTCACTTATATCGACAGCGTGGAGACCGGCCGGGGCGAGGCGATCAGCGGCATGATGACGATCCGTTTCGACGATGCGTCTGCGGAGGAGGTCGTCGAGCCCGGCATGAAGGTGTTCGTCGGCGAGTCGGAGACTGAGATCAACAGCTACGGCTGGGACGAACAGGGCTTTTTCGCCATGGCCGATACTGAGCTGCCCGACGGGAACTATAGCGTCAGCGTGCGCTATAAACAGACCCAGATCCTGAAGCTGCTGTTTCGTTGAGGGGTTCCGCCATGAGGGAAAAACGTATCAAAGAGCCGGTGATCGGCGGTCCGGTCAAGGTCCCTGTCGTGATGCAGATGGAGGCCCTGGAATGCGGCGCCGCCTCACTGGCAATGATCATGGCCTATTACGGCAAATGGGTGCCGCTGGAACAGGTGCGCCTGGATTGCGGCGTGTCCCGTGACGGCTCCAATGCCAGAAACATGCTGATCGCCGCCCGGAACTACGGCTTTGAGGCGGAGGGCTACCGCTGCGAGCCCCAGTCTCTCCGCGAGGAGATCGGCCTGCCCTGTATCATCCACTGGAATTTCAACCATTTCGTAGTCCTCAAGGGCTTTCGGGGCAAGTATGCCTATCTCAACGATCCGGCCCGCGGCGAAGTGAAGGTCGAGCTGGAGGAGTTCAACACCGCCTTCACCGGGATCTGCCTGCAGATCAGGCCCGGACCCGCTTTCCGGCCCGGCGGCAAGCCGAAGAGCGTGCTTTCCTTTGCCCGCAAGCGCCTGGTCGGCGCCGGGGCCGTCGTGGCCTTCGTGATGCTCTCCACCGCGATCGCCTATCTCTTCGGCATTTTCAATCCCGTGCTGGCCAGCTTTTTCCTGGACCGGCTCCTCACCGGCGAGAACCGGGAGCTGCTGATGCCCTTCCTGGGCGTCCTGGCGCTCCTGGGCCTGGCCCAGATCCTGGTCGCCTGGATCCAGGCGATCTATTCGCTGAAGATCAGCGGAAAAATGGCGATCGTCGGCAGCAGCTCCTATATGTGGAAGCTTCTGCACATGCCGATGGAGTTCTTTTCCCAACGCCTGTCCGGCGACATCCTGCAGCGTATGGGCACCAACGCCTCCATTGCCGGCACCCTGGTCAACACCTTTGCGCCGCTGCTGCTCAACGCCGTGATGATGGTCTTTTATCTGGTGGTCATGCTGCGCTACAGCGTCCTGCTGACCGTCGTCGGCCTGACTACGACCTTTCTCAACCTGCTCGTCTCCCGGATCATCTCGCACAAGCGCGTCAACATCACACGCGTCCAGATGCGCGACAGCGGCAAGCTCGCCGCGACCACCGTGTCCGGCATTCAGATGGTGGAGACCATCAAGTCCAGCGGCGCGGAAAACGGCTTTTTCCAGAAGTGGGCCGGCTATCAGGCCTCCGTCAACGCGTCCGAGGTCCGCTTCGCCAAGCTCAACCAGTATCTCGGCATGATCCCGGCGCTGCTGAGCTCCTTTGCCGGCGCGGCTGTGCTGGTCATCGGCGTGTATCAGACCATGAAGGGCAGCTTCACCATCGGTATGATCATGAGCTTCCAGGGCTTCCTGAGCTCCTTCATGTCGCCTGCCATGCTGCTGATCTCGGCGGGACAGTCCATCCAGGAAATGCGCACCGACATGGAGCGCGTGGAGGACGTGATGGCGTATCCCTCCGACGTACGCGCTGAAGAGCCGCTGTCTGATGACGCGGACTATTCCAAACTCTCCGGCGAGGTGGAGCTGCGCCATGTCTGCTTCGGCTATTCGCGGCTCGCGCCGCCTCTGATCCAGGACTTTTCCCTGCATGTGAAGCCGGGCAGCCGGGTCGCCTTCGTGGGCAGCTCCGGCTGCGGAAAGAGCACGCTCGCCAAGCTTATTTCCGGGCTGTATCAGCCCTGGAGCGGCGAGATCCTTTTCGACGGCAAGCCTGTCTCCGAGATCGACCGGAGCGTCTTCACCGGCTCGGTGGCCGTGGTGGAGCAGGAGATCGTGCTGTTCGAAGACACGGTCGCCAACAACATTAAAATGTGGGACAGCTCCATCGAAGATTTTGAAATGATCCTCGCTGCGCGCGATGCCCAGATCTATGACGACGTGATGGCCCGAGACGGCGGCTTCTCGGGAAAGATCACCGAGGGCGGCCGCGATCTCTCCGGCGGACAGCGGCAGCGGCTGGAAATCGCCCGCGTCCTGGCCCAGGATCCTACCCTGATCATCCTGGACGAGGCGACGAGCGCGCTGGACGCGCTGACCGAGTATGAGCTGGTGAAGGCGATCAAGGACCGCGGCATCACCTGCCTCATCGTTGCGCATCGCCTGTCGACCATCCGCGACTGTGACGAGATCCTCGTCCTCGAAAAAGGCAAGGTAGTGGAACGCGGCACGCATGACGAGCTGTTCGCCAAAGGCGGCGTTTATACCGAGCTGATCACCAGCGATTGAGGGGAGGCGGGACAATGAGTTGGTTTGACGATCAGATCCGTCTGCGCAAGCGGAAGGATCAGGAGGCATTTGAAGACTCCCTGTTCCGCATGGCCTCGGTCGTGCTGGGCAGGAGAGGCACCGGAGCCTTGGACGATGAACGCATCGGGACCAAGCTGGCTGTCGACGAGATCCTGAAATACTATCATATCAAGCCTGCGGAACTGCCCGACAACCTGAGGGACGCCGACGAGCAGATGGAATTCTGCCTGCGTCCCCATGGGATCATGCGCCGCGAGGTCATCCTCGAGGAAGGCTGGTACCGCAAAGCCTTCGGCCCCATGCTGGGCTATTACGGGGAAGAACGCCTGCCGGTGGCTCTGCTGCCGAAGCCGCTCTGGGGCTACAGCTTCATCGACCCCGTCAGCGGGGAAAAGCGGACGCTGGACAAAAAAACGGCAGGGGCTATTCAGAAAGAGGCGATCTGTTTCTATCGGCCTCTCCCGCTCAAGAAGCTGGGGATCCCGGATCTTCTGCTGTATCTGAAGGATTGCCTGAGCGTGGGCGATGAGGCGCTGTTCATCTTGCTCACCCTGGCAGCGACCCTGGTAGGCCTGCTGATGCCGCGCATCACCCGCGCGCTCACAGGCGTGGTGCTGGAAAGCGGGAGCGTTCCCATGCTGATGGGCGCCGCCGTTTTCCTGGTCTGTACGATCGTGTCCATGCAGCTGATCTCCAGCGTGAAGGAGCTGATGATGAACCGCATCGAGACCAAGACCTCTCTGCCCGTTGAGGCGTCGGTCATGATGCGCGTGCTCAATCTGCCCGCCGATTTCTTCCGGCGCTATTCCTCCGGCGAACTGTCCAGCCGCTTCGGCTCGGTCAATCAGCTGTGCTCTCTGCTGCTGGGCAGCGTCTTCTCCCTGGGCCTGAGCTCCCTGATGTCCCTTCTGTATATCACGGAGATCTTCCGCTATGCGCCGGCGCTCGTGCTGCCCGCGCTGGCGGTCATCCTGCTTACCGTCGGCATCAGCGCGGCCGCTTCTCTCATGCAGGTGAAGATCAGCAGGGAGGCCATGGAGCTCGGAGCGAAAAACCAGGGCCTGAGCTACGCGCTCATCAACGGCGTACAGAAGGTCAAGCTCGCCGGCGCGGAAAAAAGAGCCTTTGCCAAATGGGCGCAGGCTTTTTCGAAGGAGGCGGAGCTGACCTTTAACCCGCCCCTGTTCCTGAAAATCAACGGCGTGCTCACCACGGCCGTCTCTCTGGCGGGGACGATCCTGATCTATTATCTCGCGGTGCAAACCGGCGTGACGCCCTCGGAATACATGGCCTTCAGTTCCGCCTACGGCATGGTGGCGGGCGCCTTCACCGCGCTCAGCGGCGTAGCGCTCACGGTGGCGCAGATCCGTCCGATCCTGGATATGGCCGAGCCCATCCTGAAGACCGAACCGGAATCGGCCGAAACGAAGGCAGTGGTCACCCACCTCAACGGCAATATCGAGCTGTCCAGGGTGTCGTTCCGCTATGCCGAGAACATGCCCTGGGTGGTCAACGGGATCAACCTCAAGATCAAGGCGGGGGAGTATGTGGCGATCGTCGGCAGGACGGGCTGCGGCAAGAGCACGCTGATGCGGCTCATGCTGGGCTTTGAAAAGCCGGACAAGGGCGCCATCTACTACGACGGCAAGGACATGGCCAATCTGGACCTCCGTTCTCTCCGCCGCAGGATCGGAGCCGTGATGCAGAGCGGCAGCCTGTTCCAGGGCGACATCTACTCCAACATCGTCATCTCCGCGCCGCAGCTCACGCTGGACGAGGCCTGGGAGGCGGCCGAGCTGGCCGGGATCGCGGACGATATCCGCGGTATGCCCATGGGGATGCAGACGCTGATCTCCGAGGGTCAGGGTGGCATCTCCGGCGGGCAGAAGCAGCGCCTGATGATCGCCCGCGCCGTGGCGCCAAAGCCCAGGATCCTGATGTTCGACGAGGCGACGAGCGCCCTGGACAACCGGACGCAGAAGCAGGTGGCCGACGCGCTGGACAGTCTCAAGTGCACCAGGATCGTCATTGCGCACCGCCTGAGCACCATCCGGCACTGCGACAGGATCCTGGTCATGGACAATGGCTCCATTGCCGAGTCGGGTAGCTACGAGGAGCTGATTGCGAAAAACGGCCTGTTTGCCGAGCTCGTGGAAAAGCAAAGGCTTGACAAGGATGAACCTGCTACAGTAAAATAATAAAGATAGCTTTCCCGGAAAAACACAGGGCAAGGCGGCAAATGCGTTAGATCAGATCTCTCTTACAGAAAGATCTTTTCAAGATAATTATAGAAAGGAAAGAAAATCATGAGCGAAGTTATCAAACTGAACGACGAAACGATGGAGAACATCTCCGGCGGCATGACGGCCAACCTGAAGGCGGCCTACGCCTGCATCAACGGCGACTACGGCAACGGCGAGGCCCGTTTTGCCGCGCTGAGAAGAGCCGGCTTTGACCCGAACGTGGTCCAGGGCCTGGTCAACGATCTGCTCAAGTATGAGAAGGTCGCGAAGGACGTCATCAACGGCAAGTACGGCAACGGCGAGGCCCGCAAGGCCGCTCTGGCGAAGGCCGGATATCCCTACGACAAGGTCCAGAATCTGGTCAACAACATGCTGCTGTAAGCACATGTCCGGCAGTGTGGGTCTTTTCGATCCTGCTGGAAGCCAGACAGACCGGTTTTTCGGCCGGTCATGAATGAAAGAAGCGGCGGCTGCGCTCTGCGTGACCGCCGCTCAGGAGGAAATACTATGACCAGAAAAGAATGCATTGCGCTGCTGCTGGCGCTTGTGATGATCTTCTCGCTCTCCGCCTGCGGAGGAGCTGCTCCCCAGCCCGCGGAGACGGCCGCCCCGGCTCCGCAGGAGAGCGACGCCGCCGCGGAGACCCCCGCGCCCACGCCGGCCGAGCCGACCGCTGAGCCGGAAGATCCGAGGATGACGGTCCTGTTCCAGACCTTTGACGGCCTCAAGCAGGATGACAGCCGTGAATGGCGCTTCGCGGTCACCGATCTGGACCACAACGGGCGGCTCGAGCTGCTTGCCGCTTCGCAGCACCAGGCGGATCGTTCGACGACCCTGAAGCTCTGGGAACTGAATGATAAAGGAGACGCCGCAGCCGAATGCGCCGTCCTTCTGGAGGAGGGCGAGTCCTTCCCCGATATCCTGGCTGAGAACGCAGATACCTTCCACGATCCCGTGACCGGGGCCTGGTCCTATCTGTTTTACGACAACATCCTTCTTACCGAGAACGACGCCTACACGGCCAAGTGCGCCGTGATGCTCCGCGACGGGATCCTCAGCTACGAGAGCTTCGCTTTCCAGCAGATTTCGATCCAGGACGGCAAGCGCACGGTCAGCTACATCGACCTCGACGGCAAAGAAATCACGCCCGAGGCCTTCAACGCTGCCGGCCTGACGGCCTTTGCGGGTACGGAGAAGAGCTGCTCCAACTTCGGATGGTTCAGCAGGGAAGAGGCGACGAGCGCCTCCTGCCTGGCGGACAGCTACGCCGTCTTCACCGGTGACAAAGCTCCGGATAAGACGAACCCGCTGCCGCTGCCGCGCCCGATCGGCGAGCCCGATCCGCGCGACTCCGAGTCCGGCACCGCGCCGCTCTTCCTGTACATCACGAAGAACCCCACCAATGAAAAGCGTGAGACCGGCGACACGGCGTACTTCGTCGCCTTCGCCAATGTCTATACCTCGCTCAGCTGGACCTTCGTGTCCCCTGACGGCGGCGAGTACACGCCGCAGAAATTCCTCAATAAATTCCCCGGCGTCGAGCTGGGCGGCCTGTACAGCACCACGCTGAGCATCAACAAGCTGACCAAGGAGACCAACCGCTGGGGCGCTTACTGCACCTTCAACTACGAGGGACAGACGGCCCGCACCAACACGGCCTACCTCGCCGTGACGGAGAAAGCCGCTCCGACCCCGACTCCGGTGCCCACCGCTGTCCCGGCCCCGACGGCTGTGCCGACGCCGACCGCGGAGCCCAAGCCGAGACCGACTCCCACCGGCGATGTCATTGCCCAGGGCGGCTTCAGCTCCGATACGGGGACTGCGCTCAACCTCTGCTGCGACTGGACTGCTTACAAGGCCGGTGACAACAAGGCCGACGTGAAGCTGGACATCAGCATCCGCTCCGCTTCCATCACGCTCAATCGCATGGATAACGGGATCCAGATGACGCTCGGCAGTCAGACCGCCGGGATGGCTACGCCCGCGATGGATTACAGCGGCGGCAAGACCACGACCTACTTCGGCAGCAGGACCTTCTCGGTGGATCTCGCTCCGGGCGACAACAGCTTCAATCTGAACGTCATCTGGAACTTCAACGGGACTTACAGCGGCAAGACCCTGAAGCTGATCGAGTGCGGCGGAACCATCACGGTGCCCGGCATGCCGGAGCCCACGCCCGAACCGACCGCCGAGCCCACGCCCGAACCGACCGCCGAGCCCACGCCCGAACCGACTGCGGAGCCCACGCCCGAACCGACTGTCGAGCCCACGCCCGAACCGACTGTCGAGCCCACGCCCGAACCGGAGCCCGAGCCCGAGCCCGAACCGGAGCCCGAGCCCGAACCGGAGCCCATCTACGCTTCCATGGCCGGCACCGTCCACGATATTCAGGCGGAGCAGTACAGGATCGAGCTGGCCAACGGCCTGACGGTCTATGTGGATCCGGACATCTGCCGGATCGCATACGGCGCGCTCGCCGAGGGCTGCAGCTGTACGGTGTACTATACGGATTATCCCAGCGCCGAAACGATCTACCTGATCGATATCTACGGCGTGACCAACGGTCTGGATCCCAACGCGGGCAAGCCCGCCATCGACGGGATTTATCAGAACAGCGCCGAGAAGATCGAGATCAAGATCAAGGCCGATGACAAGGGCTACACCGTGACGGCCACCAAGAAGGAAGAAGGGAAGCTTACCAAGTGGGTTTTCCACGGGAGCTTCGATGAGGAAGGAAACATGAGCTATTCCGACTGCGTCAAGACGGTCGAGACCACCGGCGAGGACGGTGAGAAGACGGAAGAGACCGTGTTCAGCGATGGCCGCGGTACGCTCCGCTTCGAAAGGGACACCGATCGTCTTACCTGGAATGACGAGCAGGACGAGATCGTCAAGAAGCTCGTGTTTGACAAAACGCTGCAGAATTAGGAGGTATGACCATGAACGCTTCTCCCCTGAACGATGATGTGCTGCAGGAAGTCAGCGGCGGCACGACGATCCCCTATGTTGTTCGCCCCGGCGATACGGCTGAATCGATCGCCAAGAGATTCCGCTGCACGGTCGAGCAGCTCTGCCGCTGGAACAACATCCGCAATCCTCAGGAAATCAAAGTCAATCAGAAGCTGAACATCCGCTTCTGATCCGAGGGCCAGATCCCCGGCCTCTCATCGGGCCGGGGGCGGCCGAAAGCAGAAAAAAAACCGTGAAGCTTTGAAAAAGCTTCACGGTTTTTTCTTTTTCCCGGAGGGATCTCAGCTCATGCGGAAATAGATCGTGCCGCTGTTGTCGACGTCAAAGGCGTACGCGCCGTCCGGCCAGGGAACGGCCCTGTTGACCAGGCCGGCGATCATGCCGTCGTAGCCCACCGGCAGCTGCGCATAGAAAACGCAGGTGAAGGTGATGCTGTGGTCGACCCAGTCGGAATAGCCGGATTCCAGGAAGAAGCGGCAGGAATAGGCCTGCCCCTTGTAGACGACCTCAAAGACGGTATACTCGTCGTTGCTGTAGTCCAGCGTGTCGTCGTGATGGCGGACGTCGTAATAGTCCTCGTGCGAGATGCCGGGGTAAACGCCGTATTCATAGCCGTTGTCGTCGGAAAACACGACTTCGAAGGTGACGATGCGCCAGTCGTAGCCCTCGCGCTTTTCCAGCGCGTCTCCGTCGCCTTCCGTGATCTCATAGCTCTTGACGACGCCCTTGCCGACCGTGCTGAAATTTTCGTTCTCATAGCAAGAGGTTTTGTAGGAAAAGGGCTCGTTCAGGCCGACGATATGTGCGTCCAGACCGTAGGTCTCGAAGTCCGGCGTCAGCTTGGGAGACAGCTCTTCCCCGCAGCGGCTGCAGACGCTGGCGGACCAGTAATCGGCCGGCTGCGCGTCATGGCCGAGGGCTTCGCCGCGGGTCTCGCCGCAGCGGGCGCAGGTCTCGGGTTCGGTACAGGTGGCGCTCTGCCAGTCATGTCCGGGGGCCTCGCCCTTCGTCTGGCCGCAGCGGGCGCAGACCTCCGGCTCTTCGCAGCTGCCGCTCTTCCAGCGGTGACCGAGTGCTTCGCCGCGGGTTTCCCCGCAGGTCGCGCAGGTCTCCGGCGTTTCGCAGGTAGCGTCTTCCCACTCGTGTTCGTGCTTTCCACAGGCCGCCAGCATCGCCAGCGCCAGGAGCAGCGCGAGGATCGCAGATCGTTTTTTCATCCGGGTTCCCTCCCTGTAGGATTTGTTCCATTGTACCATCCCGGCGAAAAAACTGTCAAGCGGCACAGAAGAACGGCCGCGAAACAGTTTGCTGTTTCGCGGCCGTTCTTCGGGCCCGGGGATCAAGCCTCCCGAAGGGAGGCAAAGAGCCCGCGGAAGGCGCCGTCTTTGCGGTAAAAGACCGGCGGCTGCCCGAGCGGCGCCGGGACCGTGTGTTCTGCGCCTCCGGCATAGGCCCTGCCCGTCCAGAGATGCACCCAATCACCGGCCGGGAGCGCGACCCGGCGTTCTTTTTTGCGCAGATCGATCACCGGCGCGACGAAGAGCTCGTCGCCGAGGAAATAGGCGTAGGGTTCGCGGCTCGAGCCGTAGTCCATCGCCTCCCAGAAGTCCGGACGGAGCACCGCCACGCCTTCGGCGGCCCCGCGGAGGCAATGCTCGAGATAAGGACGCAGCGCGGCGTGGATCTTTGTCAGGCGCACGGTATGCGGCAGCACCTGCGGCGCATCGAACTGAGCGTTGGCCCAGGGGCGGATCGATTCGTGGCTGCGCATCAGCAGGCTGAAGCAGGCCAATTCCATCCAGCGGGTAAAGAGCTCTTCGTTGCGCCGCAGCTTCTGGAAGGAGAAAAAGCCGCCGATATCGCAGTGGACCAGCGGGACGCCGGAGAAGCCGAGCGAGAAGCTCGCCGGCATGACGCAGGGCAGGCCGTAGTCGCGGGTCGTGTCGGTGTGCTGATCGCCGTTCCAGAGCAGGGGGGCGTAGCTCTGCACGCCGAGGTAGCCCGAGCGGCAGAAGAACATCGCGTCTTTCGCGCCGTGCTCCTCGATGGCTTCGCGGTTGATCTTTGCCCAGAGCACCGGCCAGCGGTTGTGCAGCTCGCGCGGATCGCCCTCGTGCAGCACGCAGTCCACCGGCAGGTACTCGCCGAAGTCCGCCATCCAGCCGGACATGCCGAGCCCGAGCATGTTCCGCCCGATCAGCACCTCTTTGATGAAGCGCACAGCCTCGGGATTGGTCAGATCCAGCATGCCGGCGTCGAAGGTGGTGGATTTGATATGGTAAACGCTGCCGTCCTCATGGGTGATGAGCCAGCCCTTGCCGCGGCACTCGTTGTACAGCTTTCCGTCCCGGACCAGGTAGGGGTTGATGTAGCCGAGGAAACGCACGCCGCGTTCGTTCAGCTTTGCGATCGCCTCGCGCAGGCCGGGATAGAGCGTCTCGTCGACCTCCCAGTTCCACCAGACCTGCTTGCCCATGACGGTGCGGTTTTCGCCGCACCAGTCCTGACACCATACGCCGCTGATCTTCGCGCCCGCGTCGAGCATGGCGAAGGCCTTTTTCAGCACGGTCTCCGTGCCGCCCTGCACGCCGAGGATCATGCCCT
>JAEEGL010252834.1_pt1 | contig 14247 bp, 10 predicted proteins | sample 9134231 | NCBI WGS metagenome assembly JAEEGL01 (sample SAMN16246548, study PRJNA631951) | gut metagenome | biome: gut microbiome; feature: rumen; material: fiber-attached | host: Bos | place: Iran: Karaj | collected 2018-10 | reverse complement strand
CCGCCGTCCTGACGATCGTCTATTTCCTTGTGGCGGCAAAAAAAGAGGGCGAACACTTCAACGAGCTGGTCAGTGCCCAGAACGGGGAAGCGCTGCCGCCGAAACGCATCCTGAAGGAACTGATCTCGATCGGTCTTCCTTACGTTGCGGTCTCCTTTATCGGCACTGCCGGACCGCTGGTCGACGCGAACTTCTTCGTTCCCTACGCGACCCGGGTCGGCATCGATTACGACACAGCCATGAAAGCGCTGGGCATCGTGCAGGTCAACTGCAGCAAGATCGCCTCGATCCCGCAGGTCCTGACCCTCGGCTTCAGCGCCGGCCTCGTTCCGTATCTGACCGAATCTCTGGAAAAACAGGACCAGCACCGGATCCGCCAGCAGCTGGCGGACATCTTCAAGACCGTCCTGTATATCCTCAGTCCGATCGTCCTGATCATCGCGTTCTTCGCGCCGGCGATCTACTACATCATGTACGGCGGCCGCAGTCTGGAACAGGGTGCGCATCTGCTTTCGATCTATTCGCTCGTCGCTTTGTCGGATACGGTCGCGCCGATCTTCTCTTCGGTGCTGATCACGCTCCGCTTCCGCCGCAACGCGATCATCTTCCTGATCATCGCGGCGGTCGTCAAGCTGCTGAGCTTCTTTGTCTTCGTGTATCTCTTCGGCGATCTCGGCATGATCTTCTCGACGTCCTTATGCAGTTTCGTCGTCATCGCGCTGGGGCTGATCCTGCTGAAGCGCAACTTCAGTTTCAACGTCCGTTCGCTGATGAAAGTTGCACTGCGTTCAGTGATCTCCGCGATGTGCGCGATCCTGCCGGTCCTGCTTCTGAACCATTTCCTGCCGCTGGACTATACGAAGCGGCTTCTGTGTCTGGTCCATTTCGGCATCGAAGGTGTTCTGATGGTCCTGATCTACGTCGGCGTTTCCGCGGTGCTGAGAGTTCCGCAGGAAGTCTTCCATATGAAGGACTTTTCAATCAAAAAGATCCTCGGACGTTTCCGTCATTAGAGGATCTTTCCTATTTCAACTGTCGTTTTTTCAAGTATGCCGGTCTCGGCATATTTTTTTATGGTCTGTATCACCTGGTCGGTAAGGTAGGGCGGGGTGGAAGCCCCGGCTGTAACGTAGATCTTTTCTTTTCCTTTCAGCCAGGCTTCCTCGAGCTGGGAGGCGTCTTCGATCATGAAGGCTTCCTTTACGCCGTTCTTCAGTCCGATCTCGCGCAGCTTGTTGGAGTTGTTCGATCCCGGGTCGCCGACGACGATCAGCAGGTCGGCGTCTTTCAGGTCGATCACGGCCTGCTGGCGGCGGGTGGTGGCGCTGCAGATCTCTTTCTCAAACTCCGCTTCCGGGAAGCGTTCCGCGATCGCGGCGAACAGATCCCGGACTTCGAAGAGGGACATCGTCGTCTGGTTGGTGACGAAGATCTTTCCCTCCGGCGCGATCTTTTCGATATCCGCGGAGCTGTAGACCGGATGGATATCCTTGCTGATCGAGAGCACTGCTTCGGCTTCGGGATGATTCTTCTTGCCGATATAGAGGACCTTGAAACCCTCGCTGAGTTTCTTCCGGATGAGCTCCTGGGTGGCGATTACGTCTTCACAGCTGGCGTCGATCACTTTCAGGCCTTTCTCAAGCGCCTTCTGCTTGATCGCGGATGAGATCCCGTGCGCGCTGAAAATGATGATCCCCTCGTCGACCTGATCGAGCAGTTCCTCCTTGCTGAAGGGACCTTCCAGGGTCTCGATATCATAGAGTTTCAGCGCTTCCGCGACATAGCGGTTGTGCACGATCCGGCCGAGCACGTAGATCTTCTCGCCGGGATGATCCTTTCTTGCCTGCTTCGCCATCATGACGGCACGGACGACGCCTTTGCAGTATCCGCTGGGAATGACTCGTTTGATTTCCATGACCTTATTTTATCGTATGACTCCGAATTCGTGTACAATAAGTGACAGAAGGAGGATGAACACATGTTTAGCAGATTTGCACTTGACGAATCAATGATCATCCTGATCGCGGCAGCGCTTATTCCGCCGTTTTATTTACTTTACCGGGTCTACCGGCTCGACAGGATCGAAAAGGAGCCGCTCGGACTCCTGGTTCTGCTCTTTTTCTTCGGCGTCGTTTCGACGATCCCGGCGATCTTTATCGAGATGGGTCTAGGCAATCTTCTGATCCGTATCTTCGATAACATAAGACTGACGGATTTCACGGTAAATCTTTACTACATTATCGATAACCTGATCTGTGTCGCGCTCGTCGAAGAGGGACTGAAGTTCCTGTTCATGCGGCTCGGCACCTGGAGGAACAAAGACTTCAACTACCGTTTTGACGGCATCGTCTACGCGGTCGTCGTTTCGCTCGGCTTTGCTGCCGCGGAAAACGTTCTGTACGTCACCGGCAACGGCTTCAGCAACGCCGTCGTCCGCGCCCTCACGGCGATCCCCGGACACTGCATCTTCGGCATCTACATGGGCACCTACTACGGCTGGGCCAAGATGTATGACAAAAGAGGGCTTACCGGACGCCGCAATTTCGAACTGTTCAAGGCGCTGGCGGTGCCGACTCTTCTGCACGGCATCTATGACTATTCGCTGACGATCAACAGCGATTTCGCTTTCTATGCGTTTTTCGCCTATGTCATCATCCTTGATATCATGGCCCTGAACCATATCCGCCGTTCTGCCGCAAAGGACGAGGATATCACTTACGGTTCCGATACCTCGGTATCGATCCGGCCCGCGCAGGGCAGCCAGCAGATCGGCAGCCTGGCGGATCTGAAGGATACCCTGGACCATTCCCGCAGCAAAGAGAACGATCCGTTCTCCAGGAAATAGGGAAAAGTATATTTGTTTGTTTTGCGTTTGATTTATGCTAAATTCTATGTATGTGAAGGAGACTGAATTATGAGCAAAGAGATCACGGATGCATTATTGAAGAAATTTGCCGGTGAGTATGAAAACGACCCGGTTCAGAAGGCTGTCCGCCGCGCGCTTTACCGCACGAAGCTGAACGAAGCTGCTCTCGTCCAGGAAAACGAAGGCAAGGTCGCCGACCGTTTCTCCATCGATATCAAGACACTTCCGGTCACCAACCAGAGACAGTCCGGACGCTGCTGGATCTTCTCCGCCCTGAATACTCTGCGTGAAGATACAGCCAAGAAGCTGAAACTCGAAAAATTCGAATTCTCCCAGAACTATGTCGCTTTCTGGGACAAGCTCGAAAAGATCAATTTCTATATGGAATCCGTCATCGAGCTTGCGGACAAGGGCTGGGATGACCGTACTCTGGACTGGATCAACCGCTGGGGCGTCGGCGACGGCGGCCAGTGGGATATGTTCACTGCCTTAGTCGAAAAATACGGTCTGGTCCCGAAAGACGCGATGCCGGAGACCGCTTCCTCCAACGCCACCAGGACCATCAATACGCTGACGAACCGCCGCCTGCGCCGTTTCTGCGCAGACGTCAAGGCTGCCGCCGGCGACAAGGATGATATCGAAGCTCTGAAGGAAGACTGCCTGAACGAGCTCTACCGCATGCAGTGCAGCTGCTTCGGTGTTCCGCCGAAGAAGTTCGACTTCGAGTATGTCGATAAGGACAACAAGTATCACTGCGTCAAGGATCTGACTCCGAAGGCGTTCTTCAAGAAATACGTCGACTGGGATTTCACGGACTACGCGTCCCTGATCCATTCCCCGACGGAGGATAAGCCGTACTACAAGCGCTATACCGTCAAATACCTCGGAAACGTCGTCGGCAAGAAGGTCAAGCACCTCAACCTGCCGCTCGATGAATTCAAGAAGGCTGTCATTGATCAGCTGAAAGACGGCAAAGTCGTCTGGTTCGGTTCCGACTGCTCACCGTTCGGCGACCGCCAGGGAGGCTTCTGGGCGCCGGAATCCTTCGATTTCGATTCTCTCTTCAACATCGATTTCTCGATCACCAAGGAAGATGCCCTGAACTCCAGAGAGAGCGCCATGAACCACGCGATGGTCATCACCGGCGTTAACCTCGACGATGGCAAACCGACGAAGTGGAAGATCGAAAACAGCTGGGGCGACGAGATCGCGCACAAGGGCTACTTCGTTGCCAGCGACGAATGGTTCGACCGCTATGTCTATCAGGCTGTCGTCAACAAGAAGTACCTCAGCAACAAAGCGATGAAGGCGTTGAATACCAAACTCATCGAACTCGAACCCTGGGATCCGATGGGAACACTGGCTGATTAGTCATCCATTCAAACAGACCATATAAAACAAAAGCTCATCCGCCGTATTGGCAGATGAGCTTTTTTGCCGGATGGTACCGCAGGTACCTTTCGCCGTATGTTTTTTTGACGACCGGAGCGTGGAGCATTCACAAACGAAAAACGCGGAAAACAGGTTTGGTTTTCCGCATCGAAATGGTAAAATGATAGCGCATCGGAGGACAGTGTGCCGTAGCACAGGGGATCGCAGACCGTTGTCTGCAGGCCGCCTGTCGGATAAGGTGTCGGGTGAGCCCGGAAGATTTTTTCTTGCCGGGTTTTTTGTTTACCGGCAGACAGGAGGCATGCATGAAGGAGAAAACAGAAGTCAGACTTGTTCCTCTGGCGGAAGACGACAGAGAACAGTTCATCAAAGACAATCAGTGGGCTTTCAAGTACGGAGCTACTGAAGAATTCGGCAGAAGAGATGATCATTTCGAGGAGGAAGGCGATATCATTTCCAGAAGCACCATTGAAGAGTCCATCGATCAGGGCGAAGCCTACCGGATCGTCTGTGACGGCGTCAAGGCCGGAGGCGTGATCATCCGTACCGAAAAAGACCGCGGCGACCTTGAGATCCTGTTCGTCGATCCGGCTGCGCACAGCAGGGGCATAGGCTATGCGGCCTGGTGCGAAGTCGAGAAGCTGCATCCGGAAGTGAAGGTCTGGGAAACGATGACCCCGTACTTTGAGACCCGGAACATCCATTTCTATGTCAACCGCTGCGGGTTTCACATCGTGGAATTCTTCAACTCCTATCATCCCGATCCCAACGATCCGGATCTGTCTGAAGAAACAGACGGGGATTTCGCAGACGGGATGTTCCGTTTCGAGAAACGGATAAAGTAGATATCCGCTGTTTTTGAACCAGTGAGGTCTGTTACATAGGCGGCTGCAGACTTTTCTCTGCGGTTCCGGTTTTTTTCTGTATAATATAGCCATGGCAAAAACAGAATTAAGAGAAGAGACCAGAAAGTTCTTTGAACTCAACGGTTTCCGTGAATTTACGAATATCCAGAGCTCGGTCCTCGCGTCCCGCCGCCGCAAAAAGGATCTGATTGCCGTCGGGGCGACCGGAACCGGCAAGACCCATGCCTTTTTGTTTGCGGTCTCGGAGATGATCGACCCTGCGAAGGACGAGACCCAGGTCATCATTTCGGCTCCGACCAGAGAACTGGCTTTCCAGATCAACGCGGCCGCCGCGATGCTGAAGGAAGTCTATCCAAAACTGCGCATCAAACTGCTCAGCGGCGGTACCGACAGCACCCGCGCCCGTCAGGGCTTTAAGAACGCGCCGCATATCATCATCGGTACGCCCGGCCGGATCCGCTCTTTCTTCGAGGAACAGCTTTTCCGTACGGATACCGTCCGCATGTTCGTCATCGACGAAGCGGATATGACGCTGGAATACGGTTTCCTGGACGATATCGACGTCGTTCTCGGACGTGTTCCCCAGGAAGCGGAGATCCTCTGCTTCAGCGCGACCCTTCCCGAAGGACTCAAGCCCTTTATCGCCAAATACCTGAGCAATCCCGAGATCATCCAGGTCCAGGGAGAGAAGACCGCTCCGCAGATCGACCATATCCTGATCGACGCCAAGCATCGCAGCTATGCCGAAGCGCTGCTGACGATCCTGCCGGGCTTCGATCCCTATGTCTGTCTGATCTTCGCGAATACCCGCGAGGAATGCGATTCTGCCTATGAGCTGCTGCGCCAGAACGGCATCCGCTGTCTGGAACTTCACGGCGGACTCAATCCGCGCGAGCGCTCCAAAGTCATGCGCGCTCTCAAAAACGACGAGATCCGCTATGTCGTCGCTTCCGATGTCGCCTCCCGCGGCATCGATATCGAAGGCATCACCCATGTCGTATCTCTCGGTTTCCCGAAAGAGCTCGCTTTCTATACCCACCGCGCCGGCCGTACCGGACGCAACGGCAGGGAAGGCACCTGTTTCGCGATCTTCAACAAGACCGACGAGAATGCGATCCGCACGCTGCGCAAGCAGGGCATCGAATTCCGTTACCGCTCTTTCAAGAACGGGGAATGGAAAGACCTGAAAGATCCCTTTGCCGGACGCATCAGCAAGGATGACCAGCGCGAGATCGAGATCGCCAAGCGCTTCACCCCGAAGAAGCAGAAGGTCAAGCCGAATTATAAAAAGAAAAGACGCAGACTGGTCGAGGAGACCAAGCGGAAGGAACGCCGCGACTTCATCCGTTCCAAGATCAACGAAGAGAAGAAGCAGCGCTACCGCGCCGCCGCGCGCGCAAAAAAAGAGGAGAAGGATTAATCCTTCTCCAGCAGTTCCTTCAGATCTTCAAGAGGACGGTTGCCCGGGATCACCGGCGCATCCGTCTTTTTCTTTTTCTGTTCGGTCAGCCTCAGGAATTCCGCCGAGGAGAGCCTGCGCACCGGACGGCTGAAGACGCCGAGCTGGACCAGGCGGTCGGAGGTAACGACATGCAGGCGGTAGTGCCGCGCCAGCAGTTCGGTGTTCTCCTGGATATAGCGGTCCGCGGACTGATCCTTGCCGGTAAAAATGACGGTCGGCTGGTCGCTCCGCGAAGTCGTGGGCACGCCTCTGTCCTGTTTATAGGCGTCAAAAACGACGAAGATGCGGGCATGCAGGTAGCCCTGGGCGTCCGCCAGCTTGTCGATCAGCTTCTCGCGGGCGTTGTAGAGATCCTCCGCCGCGATCCGGTCGCATTCGGGATCGGCATGCAGCAGATTGTAGCCGTCGATCAGATAGGCGTTCTCTCTTGCTTCGGATCCTTTGATATCGACATGCGCCGGTTCTTCCGGGACCGGTTTTTTCTTTTCTTTTTCAACGAAGCGTTCCTTATCCTTGTGGGTCATTGCCCAGACCCGGCGCAGTTCGCTGTCAGAGATCTTCTGGGGGTTGTATAAAGGGGTATGCGGCTGATTGATACCAAGGTATTCTTCGATCTCGCTGCCGCGCACCTCCAGCGGTTTTCCGCCTTTCACAAAGACCGAGGAGGAGCTTCCGGACAGTTCGGAACGCATCTCGGGCAGCGGCAGGGGAGAAGGCTGATAACCTTCCCCGACAAGTTCCGCCTCGAGTCCGCTGCGGCTCAGCTCTTCGATCAGGGCGAAACTGTCTCTTGCCGGACAGAGGAACAGGAAACCGTTTTCCGTTTCCTCGCAGGGGATATTCTTTCTGGCGAAATACATATGCATTTCTTCCCAGTCTTCCGTTTCTAAGGAATAGCGGGTATGATCCTCGATCAGCATCGTGCCGGCTTTCTCCTGCGCCTGGTTGACCGCGCGGTAAAGCGCCTCGCGGCATTCTTCATACGCGTCCTGACGGCTCGAAGACACGGACAGGATCTCGATCCGGACAGCTTTCAGCGGCAGACCGCTGCGGAATCCCAGCGGCGGCACATAGCGCAGTTCCTCGCGCAGGCGGTGGCTAAGCGGCTGGTGCGCTCCGTCATAGATCTCGACCCCCAGATCGTATTCAAGGGGCGTCAGTCGGACTGTGACTTCGCCGCTGCGGGTCAGGGTCTCGTAATGACCGATGCCGGTCTCTTCCGCGGCGATCGTTTCAAAACAGGGATAGCGTATCCCGGAGAGCTCCGGCCGGTAGCCGTAGCGTTCCTCGAAATCCTGCAGAAAGATCTCGGAGGCGAGCAGTCCCGGCAGCGACACGGTCAGCTCGTTCCTGCGGGGATCGTAGTTTCCCTCGATCTCCGGTCTCTCCTTTTCCAGCTCCTGCAGTTTCAGATAAAGGGCGCTGGCGTCCTCTCTTTGCGAAGAGAGCAGGAAGCGCAGCGTGCCTTTGCGTTTTTCCTTTTCGGTCTCCCGCGGCGGGAAGTAGCAGGGAGCTTCGCATTTCAGCCCCTTGACGGCGCACAGCTCACCGGCTTCCGCCTCGGCGACGTTTTCGTATTTATACCCGTTGTACAGCCGGATCTCTTCGATCTTGGCGCCGTCGACGGTATCCTTGACTTTCAGTTTTCCGCTGAGCATTTTCAGGAAATGCATCTTTTCGCGGCCGATCTTCGCGTATTTGTAGACATAGAAGGAGAGTTTTTCGCTGTCTCCGCGTTCCGCGCTGAAAGAGGTCAGATACGGCAGAAGCTGTTCGACGCCTTCCTCCTTCAAAGCGGAGCCGAAGAAGCAGGGGATATAGCTGCGCTTTTCGAACAGCGCCTGCTTCAGTGAAAAATCCACCGTTCCCCCGCTCAGATAGCGCTCCAGCGCGGTCTCGTCTTTCAGGGCAGCCAGATCGGTCAGCTCCTCATCGGTCACGATCAGCGGGGAAAGCACTTCCTTTATCCGTTTCTGCAGTTCCGCGAAGTCGCCGCGGAAACGGTCCATCTTGTTGACGAAGACCAGCAGCGGGATCTTTTCCTGCAGCAGTTCGGCGAAGATCTGTCTGGTCGCCCGGCTGATCTCCTCGGATGCCGGCAGGATCAGCAGCGCCAGATCGATCGCCTTGACGGCGCGCCGGCGTTCCGGCGCGAAATCCCGGTGTCCGGGGGTATCCAAAAGGATCAGTTCCTGTTCAGGGAAGCGGATCCTTGCGCTTTTGACCGTGATCGTGATCCCGCGTTTGCGCTCCTCTGTTCCGAAGTCGAGCAGGGAATCGCGGTTGTCCACGCGTCCGGCTTTCTCCAGCATGCCGGTCGCATGCAGAAGCGCCTCGCAGAATGTCGTTTTTCCGGCATCCACGTCCGCGTAGATGCCCAGCACCGTCTTTTTCATACCCTTATATTTTACGGAAAGCGTCTGTCTCTGTGAATAGACAAAGTGCTACAATAAAGACATGTTAAATATCGGATTCATATCATTGGGCTGCTCAAAGAATCTGGTCGATTCCGAGCATATCATCGCGCTTTTCAAAGACGGCTTCCGGATCGAGAACGATCCCGCCAAATGCGATGTCATCCTGATCAATACCTGCGGCTTCATCCTCTCCGCCAAGGAAGAGGCGATCGATACGATCCTCGAGATGGCTGCCTATAAGGAAAAGCGGCTGAAGAAGCTGATCGTCTGCGGCTGCTTCGTCCAGCGCTATTTTGACGAATGCAGGGAGGAGTTCCCGGAAGTGGACGCCTTCATCCGCATCGACGACTATGACCGCATCACCGAGATCCTGGGCGAAGTGCTCGGTCATGATTTCTCCGGCTGTGACAGAACGGAACGGACTCTGCTGACGCCGCCCCATTTTGCCTATCTGCGCATCGCCGACGGCTGCAACCACCGCTGCGCCTACTGCGCGATCCCCGGGATCCGCGGCAACTATGTCTCCGAACCGCTGGAAAAACTGATCGCGGAAGCGAAGAAGCTTTCCGACGCCGGGGTGAAGGAACTCGATCTGATCGCCCAGGACTGCGCCTATTACGGACGCGATCTGTATAAACACTGCGCTCTGAGCGAGCTTCTGAAAGAACTCGATAAAATGGATTTCACCTGGATCCGGATGCTGTATCTCTATCCGGAGGAGATCGATGAGGAACTGCTGCAGACGATCAAAGAGTCGAAGCACGTGCTGCCGTATTTCGACATGCCGGTGCAGTACGGTTCCGACAGGATCCTCCGCAGCATGCGCCGTCCCACCAACGTGAAGATGCTGAAGGAGAAGTTCGCCCTGATCCATTCTTATTTCAACGGCGAAGAGACCATGCGCACGACGATGATGGTCGGCTTCCCGGGCGAAAAGGAAGAGGATTACGAGGAGACCCTGCAGTTCATCAAAGACTGCCGCTTCGACTCCCTTGGCGCCTTTGCCTATTCAAGGGAAGAGGGGACGCCGAGCTACGATTTCCCGGAACAGGTGGATGAGGAGCTCAAACAGGAACGCTATGAAAAACTGATGGCTCTCCAGCAGGAGGTCGTCTGTGAAAAGAACCAGCAGCGCGTCGGCCGTGTCTATCCGGTCCTCATCGAGCAGAACGACCCGCTGCGCCGTCTTTCCTACGGCCGCGCGGCTTTCTCCGCGCCGGAAGGGGTGGATCCGGCGATGATCATCCGTCATGCCGGAAAGCTCCCGGTCGGGGAATTCGTCAACGTGAAGATCGAAAAGGCGGATGCCTATGAATTCTACGGAACAGTACAGGAGGAAGAATCATGAAGAAGTCGATCGGTGTCGACCTCGGCGGTACCAGCGTACGCACCGCCATCGTCGACAGTGAAGGAAAGATCCTGAAGGATCTCAAGGAAAGCAGCTACGCCAAAGAAGGACCTTCCGTCGTCCTGCCCCATATCGCGGACATGATCGAACGACTGGGCGACATCTCCGACTGCGAAGGCATCGGCATCGGTGTGCCCGGACCGGTCGACGAGGAACGCAAGGTCATGACCTTATCGACAAATCTGCCCGGATTCACCGGCTATCCGATCACCGCGATGCTGGAAGAACGCTTTAAGATGCCGGTCTGCGTCGGCAACGACGCCAATGCTGCCGGTCTTGCGGAAGCGCTGGTCGGCGCCGGAAAAGGCAGAAAGATCGTCTACTATATCACCCAGTCCACCGGGATCGGCGGAGCTCTGATCATCAACGGCAAAGTCGTCTCCGGAAAACACGGCTACGCGGGAGAGATCGGCAACATCGTTATCGACCGCAGCCGTCCGAAGATCAACGGACTCAATGCCGGCGCTGCCGAGAATGAAGCCTCCGGTACGGCAATCGGCCGTTACGGCCGCGAGAAGTTCGGCGCGAAAAACGCGATCGAAGTCTTCGGTCAGGCACGGAAAGGAAACGCGGATGCGCTGGCGATCCTCGACCGCATGAGTTACGACTTCGCCCAGCTGATGTCCTCGATCGCCCATGTCGTCGACCCCGATATCTTTGTCATCGGCGGCGGCTGCAGCAATGCCTCCGATCTCTATTTCGGATCAGTACGGAAATACTTCGATGAACTCGTTCACCCGGCGATGCGCGACGTGGAGATCGCCAAGGCCGAACTGGCGGAACCGGGTGTCTTAGGCGCTGCCTTCTTTGTGGAATGATATGAAACGATTCGGTGAATACGAAGGCAGGGAGATCTTCCTGAGCCGTCTGGAAAACGAATATATCAAAGCGGAAGTCTTCAACTACGGCGCGTCTTTGCGCAGCTTTACCGAGAAGCAGAGCGGACGGGACGTCGTCCTCGGTTTCGACTCCTTTGAACCCTATACCCGTCTTTTGGGTTCCTGCCTCGGGGCAACGGTCGGCCGTTACGCCAACCGCATCGGCAATGCCCGCTTTGTCCTGAACGGGAAGGAATACCTTCTGCCCGTCAACAACGGACCCAACTGCCTGCACGGGGGTCTCATCAATTACTCCCAGCGGGTCTTCAAGGTCGTGGAGGACAGCCCGCAGAAAGTCATCTACCGCTACCGCTCCCCGGACGGGGAGGAGGGCTTCCCCGGAAATCTCGATCTGTGGATCACCTACGAACTGGACGGTCCGTCACTGCTCTATAAGATCGAGGCGGAGTGCGATCAGGACTCGGTCCTGAATATCACCAACCACAGCTATTTCAATCTCGAGACCCGCGAACACAAAACGGTCCTCGATCAGGAAATGAAGATCTGCTCCGGCAAGGTCGCGCTGGCCGATCAGAACGGCATGGCTTCCCCGGAGATCCTCGAGGTCGCCGGTACTGCCTTCGACTACCGGGAATTCCACCGGGTCGGCGATGCGATCGAACATCCCCATCCCAACATGGAGATCACCGGCGGGATCGACCACAACTACCTCTTTGAAGACAAAGAAGGGTATCAGGACATGGCCGTGCTGCGCAGCAGTGAACTCGAGCTCGCGGTCGGCAGCGATCTGCCCAGCTTACAGGTCTATACCGCCAACTTCCTCTCTCTGCCCGATCCGGGCAAAGATGACTTTGTCTACGAACCCCGCACCGGGATCTGCTTCGAAGGGCAGTTCTATCCCAACGCGATCAACTACGATTTCTGCCGCAGTCCGGTCATCCGCAAAGACGAGAGGACCGCGCATCTGATACGCTATACGCTCACAAGAAGGACAGATCATGAAGATCAGAAATGATGAATCATTAAAACAGTTCATTCGCAAAGAACTCTCCCGCGACAGCGTCACCGAGATCCCGCGCTACGAAAAGCTCTACGAACGCGCCCGCACCCTTTACGGGGAAGGCGAATACCGTCTCTTTTCGGCGCCGGGAAGAAGTGAACTGATCGGCAACCATACGGACCACCAGCTCGGCCGGGTCATGGCCGCGGCGGTCAATATCGATTCCCTGGCCTGGGCCAGAAAGACGGACGAACCGCGGATCCGCATCGATTCGGAAGGCTTCGCCATCGCGCCGGTCGACCTGAAGGAGACCGCGGTCAAAGCAGACGAAAAGAACACGACCGAGAGCCTGATCCGCGGCATGGCGGTGATCTTCGAGGAAGAAGGATACAAAAGCGGCGGTTTCGACGCAGCTGTGACTTCGGAAGTGCTCCCGGGTTCCGGGATCTCCTCCTCCGCATCCTTTGAGATCCTGGTCGGCGAGATCATCAACCATCTCTACAACGACGGCAAAGTCGATCCGGTAACGGTCGCGCAGATCGCCCAGAAGGCGGAGAACCGCTTCTTCGGGAAACCCTGCGGCCTGATGGACCAGTGCGCCATCGCCTGCGGCGGCCTCGTCTATATCGATTTCTACGATCCGGAAAGACCGGAAGTCGAGAAGCTCGACTTCGATTTCGGCGAATACGGCTATGAACTGGTACTGACCGATTCCAAAGCCGACCATTCAAAGCTCTCCGACGAGTACGGCAAGATGCCGGGCGAGATGAAGATGGTCGCCGGAGCCCTGGGCTGCGAGGTCCTGTCCCGCACGAGCGAGGAGGAATTCGCAAGAAAGCTGCCGGAACTCAAAAAACGGCTGAAAAACGACCGGGCGCTTCTGCGCGCCTACCACTTCTTTACCGAGAACGACCGCGTTGTCCGGGCAAAGAAGTGCGTCGAAACGAAAGACTGCGCAGGACTCTTGTCCTGCATCCGCGAGTCCGGTCTGTCTTCCTACCGCTATCTGCAGAATGTCTTCGTGCCTTCTGCCGGTGTGTCCGAGGATTACGCGCTGGCGATCATGCGCAGCGAGCAGCTGCTTGGTGACAAAGGCGTGACCCGCGTCCACGGCGGCGGTCTGGGCGGTACGATCCAGGCTTTCGTTCCGAAGGCGATGCTGGAGGAATACGCGCAGGGCATGCGCGCTCTCTTCGGCGAAGACAGCGTGAAGATCCTGCAGGTGCGCCGCGCCGGCGGCATCGAGATCCCGGCTGTGCCGGAAGCAGACAAGTAAGTCTTTTATCAGTTAAAGGCTTGTGTTAAAATACGTAACGAGGTGAATTTTTTATGGGAAGAGCACATGAAGTAAGAGCTGCGGCAATGGCAAAGACCGCCGCGATCAAATCAAAACTGTATTCCAGATACGGAAAGGAATTATATATCGCCGCCAAGAACGGTGTTCCGGATCCGGAAATGAACCTGGCCCTGAAGCAGAAGATCAAGGAAGCGAAGGCGAACCAGGTCCCGACCGACGTTATCAACCGCGCCATCGAAAAAGCCAAGGGCGGCGGTTCCGAGAGCTACGACTCCCTGCGCTACGAAGGCTTCGGCCCGGGCGCTGCCACGATCATCATCGACTGTCTGACGGACAACACCAACCGTACCGTCGCCGCGATGAACCAGTGCTTCAACAAGTCCAGATGCAAACTGGGCGTCAAGGGAAGCGTCTCCTTCAACTACGACAACTACGGTGTCCTGGAATTCCCGTTTGACGACGAGGAAAAGATCCTCGATACCCTGCTGGAAAAGGACGTCAACGTTGCTGACGTCAGCAGCGAAGAGGGCTATGTCCGCGTCTATACCGATCCGACCGATCTGCACAACGCGCAGGAAGCGATCGAAGAACTGATCCCGAACGTCGAATTCGAGACCTGCGGACTGAAGATGGTCCCGCGCGAGATGGTCAAGCTGACCAACGATGACGACAAGATGCTGTGGAACCGTCTGCTGAACCT